>Ga0181593_10000880_pt1 | contig 26811 bp, 28 predicted proteins | sample 071ome_19_FD_133756 | JGI IMG/M metagenome (GOLD analysis project Ga0181593, IMG submission 133756) | Coastal salt marsh microbial communities from the Groves Creek Marsh, Skidaway Island, Georgia - 071413AT metaG (megahit assembly) | ecosystem: Environmental > Aquatic > Marine > Intertidal...
AATTAGCACATCATGCTTTCTGGCCAGATCAAGAAGATGTTGCCGTCGCGAACGGCTCATGGTGGCGGTGGTGGGGCACTGGTGACTTGGGGTGACAATAACGATATCCGATTTTGCAATAACATCGTCATCGATCACGATACCCTCCTCATCCACAGCAAGGCGATGGATGCGGGATGTCCTCTTTTTGAGCAATTCCCTCAAATCCGGGTAAAACGGATCCTCGATCACCACCTGACGTGTTTCGTCAACAAGAAGCTGGGCAAGAAGAAACAGCGCGTTCTGCGCGCCCATGGTGACAAGTATCTGCTCCGGTTTGACACGAATGCCACGTCTTGGAAGGCTGTGTGAGCAGATATAATCCACCAGAAGAGGATCATCATTGAAGCCGAAATCACCGGCGGTGATACCAAAATCTCTCACTCCCAGTGCTTGCCGGGCACAGTCACGCCATTCGGAATGGCTGAACAGATGCAGATCAGCCTGACCATAGGTAAAAGGATAGCTGTATTCACGCCAGTTGAGCGGCTTGCTGACAATGTGAAGAGGTTGCGGCGTGTGGATGAATTTTTTCTCCCACGAAACCTGGTCTTGCGCTTTAAAGCTATCTTGCTGTTCATGCAATGGTGAAACAGGCGCATCGTGGCTGACAACAAAACCGGAACGGCTTAAAGGTTCAATATAGCCACTATCCGTCAGAGCCTGATACGCCAGTATAACCGTATTCCGCGACACACTGAGATGATCCGACAGTTGGCGTGTGGACGGCAAGGCATCTCCGGGCATCATGCTGCGGCTGAGGATGGATTTGACAAAATATTCGCGTATCTGTGTCTGTTTTGTTGTGCCACTTGTCTGATCAAGCTCAAACATCCATGGTGGCATGCCGCGCATCATGAGTAAAAGGCCCTTTCTGGTACTAAATTAAGACATATCTGGTACTATCACAAGCCAGATCTTGCGGCTACCGTAATTATGGGATTTGTTTGGCTCTGCAAATGTAAATTTGGGAAACATCCCGGGAATGCGCCAACATTACTCAGGCTAGCAACACTTTTGGATGAGGGAGAAAGCCATGCCGCCGTTTGAGACAAATTCACTTGAAGAACACTGGATGCCATTTACCGGCAACCGTGATTTCAAAGCCAATCCGAGACTGGTGGTCAAGTCGGAAGGCATGTATTGCTGGGATTATAAGGGCGGGAAGCTTATTGATGGTTCATCGGGGCTGTTCTGTTGTCCGGCAGGCCACGGGCGTAAAGAGATCGCCGATGCGGTTTACGCGCAAATGTGCGAGAATGATTACACCCCACATTTCCAGCTTGGTCATCCTGGTTCGTTTGAACTCGCCGAACGTGTCGCCAGACTTCTGCCTGAGCCAATGAATCATGTTTTCTTCACCAATTCCGGATCAGAATCGGTCGACACCGCAATGAAGATCGCGCTGGCCTATCATCGTGCCCGTGGTGACGGACAGCGGACCCGATTTGTCAGCCGGGAACGTGCATATCATGGCGTCAACATGGGTGGTGTATCCCTTGCCGGGATGGTCAAGAACAGAGAGACGTTCAATCTTACCCTGCCCAACATTTCCATGATCCGTCACACGTATACGGCTGACCAGTCGTTCGTGCGTGGCCAACCGGAAGACGGCGCTGACCTGGCCGATGATCTCCAGCGCATCTGCGACAATTATGGTGGCAGCACGGTTGCGGCGGTTTTTGTCGAGCCGGTTGCAGGCTCCACCGGTACGCTGGTGCCGCCGGTCGGTTATCTCGATCGTCTGCGCAAGATTTGTGATCAGCACGGTATCCTGCTTATCTTTGATGAGGTGATCACGGGCTTTGGTCGGATGGGAACCCCCTTCGCTGCACATAAGTTCGGGGTGACACCTGATATCGCCACGATGGCAAAAGCCCTGACCAACGGCGCCATTCCCATGGGTGGTGTTGCTGTTAAAGATGAAATTTATGAAACCGTAACTAACGCGGCGCCGGAAAATGCCATCGAGTTTTTCCATGGCTACACCTATTCGGCGCATCCTGCCGCCTGTGCCGCTGGCATTGCGACGCAGAAAATCTATGAAGACGAAGGCCTTTTTGAACGTGCCAATGCCATGTCCGATTATTTCCTCGATGCAATCTGGACACTCAAGGATCATCCCATGGTTAAGGATCTCCGGGGTATTGGCATGATGGCCGGCGTTGAAGTCAAGAGCAACGGCGTGCCGGGCATGCGCGGACAGCAGATGCAGAAAGACATGTTCTGGAACGGGATGCACGTCAAGTTCACCGGTGATGTCGGTATTGTGGCACCGGCGTTTGTTGCGGAACGTCAGCACATCGATGAGATTGTTGATGTCTTCCGCAAGACACTGGATCAGCATCTGAATGCTTAGGTTTGTGTTAAGGCAGGGATCTTGAAAGATCATAAACCTGCTCAAATTCAGGAGAGGTCTTGCGGATATATATCCCGCTCATCGCGGATATATATCCTCAGGGCTGATACTGACAGCATCAATCAATCAGGAAGCGGTAGTTTAACATCTTAACCAAGAACCCAAGTTTCCGCGGTGTAACAGCCTCGGTTGACATGTATGCACCGTTGCTTGACGATGAGTTTTCCGGAAAGGTACAGATCACTATTCGCGCCAGGGGAGATAAGTGTGGAAGCGCCTGAAAAAAAATACGTCAATCAACCCGATGTGGAACTGAACACAAGCCCGGGTGATGAAATCAAAACCACCACCTGTTACATGTGCGCATGTCGTTGCGGGATCAAGGTGTATCTCAAGAATGGTGAGGTCCGGTATATCGAAGGCAACAGAGATCACCCGGTCAATAAGGGTGTGCTCTGCGGCAAGGGCGCTTCAGGCATCATGCAACATGTCTCGCCCGCACGGCTGACGGCGCCATTAAAACGCGTCGGCCCAAGAGGTTCAGGTGAATTTGAGGAAATTTCATGGGAAGAAGCGCTTGGTCTTGCCACGGACTGGTTGAGCGATGTCCGGGCAAGAGACCCCCGCAAACTTGCCTTCTTCACCGGCCGGGATCAAAGCCAGGCCCTTACAGGTTGGTGGTCCAGTCAGTTTGGCACGCCTAATTTTGCCGCCCATGGCGGGTTTTGTTCGGTGAATATGGCCGCTGCAGGGCTTTATACATTCGGGGGATCTTTCTGGGAGTTTGGTGAGCCTGACTGGGACCTGACCGAATATTTCATGCTCTGGGGCGTTGCCGAAGATCATTCGTCCAACCCGATCAAAAAAGCGCTGGGCAAGCTCAAAAAGCGCGGTGCCAAAGTGGTGGCCGTCAATCCTGTTCGCACCGGCTATGGGGCTATCGCTGATGAGTGGCTCGGATTACGGCCGGGAACAGACGGGCTTTTCGCCTCGGCGCTTATCCATGAGTTGATGAAAGCAGGTCGCATCGATATCGAATATCTGGTGCGCTACACCAACGTGCACTGGCTGGTGATCCGGAACCCCGGCAAAGCCGATGACGGGCTTATCCTGCGTGATGGTGATAACAAGCCTCTTGCCTATGACCAGAAGAGCAAGTCCTTCAAGGATGCCCGGGACATCAAGGTCAAGCCGGCATTGCACGGGGAATTCAAAACCGAGGCAGGGCAGACGGTTGTTCCGGTCATGTCTCTGATCACCGAACGTTTCCTTGATGAAAAATACAGCCCTGAAAATGTTTCGGCTGAAGTCGGATTGCCGGCCGGCACAATTAAGCGGATTGCCGCCGAAATTGCAGAAGCTGCTTTTGATAAGGAAATCACCATCAAACAGGAATGGACAGACTGGGCTGGCCGCAAGCATAAGACGATCACAGGCCGTCCGGTATCCTTCCATGCCATGCGTGGCATTTCTGCGCATTCCAACGGGTTCAATACGTGCCGTATCATCCATCTTCTGCAGATCCTGATAGGCTCAATCGACTGCCCCGGAGGGTTCCGGTACAAGCCGCCCTTTCCGAAGACCATCCCGCCAGGGATACGGCCAGCGGGCAAAGAAGGCCAGGTAAAGCCGAACACACCATTGTCAGGGCCGCCGCTGGGGTTTGTGACCGGACCGGAAGATCTTCTGGTGGATGGAAAAGGAACCCCGTTGCGGATTGACAAAGGGTATTCCTGGGATGCACCGGTTTCCGCGCATGGTCTGATGCATATGGTCATCAATAACGCCGGGATGGAAGATCCCTACAATATTGATCTTCTGTTCATGTATATGGCGAATATGGGATGGAACTCATCCATGAATGTTGGCGGGACGCTGGACCATCTGACCGCCAAAAAACCGGGATCAGATGAATATGTAATCCCGAAAATCATCTATTCGGATGCGTTTTATTCCGAAACAGTTCCCTATGCTGATCTCATTCTGCCTGACACAACCTATCTTGAGCGTTGGGATTGCATCTCGATGCTGGACCGGCCGATTTCCGAGCCGGATTCCGCAAACGACGCGATCCGCCAGCCGGTGGTGGAGCCAAATCGCAATGTCCGGCCGTTTCAGAGTGTTCTTCTTGACCTGGGGCACAGGCTTGGCCTGCCCGGAATGACGAACGAAGATGGATCAGCGAAATATCCAGGTGGATATGCCGATTATATCGTCAATCATGAACGCACCCCGGGGGTCGGGCCGCTCACGGGATGGCGCGGCAAGGATGGCAAGGAGTACGGGGTCGGAGATGTCAATCCCGATCAGCTTCAGCGTTATATTGAAAACGGATGTTTTCACAGCCATGAACTGCCGGCCAATATGCGGTATTACAAACATGCGAACAAAGATTATCTGGACTGGGCGAAATCTGTAGCTTTCAACGGGTCAACAGATCAGATTGTCTTTGAGCTTTACAGCGAGACGTTACAGAAATTCCGTCTGGCCGCCGCCGGGCATGGCGATATTCTACCCCCGGAAACACATCGGGAAAGGTTAAGAACCTATTTTGACCCACTGCCATTCTGGTACCCGCCTTTTGAAGGCACAGCGATAGAAACAGATGATTACCCGTTCCACGCTATTACCCAGCGTCCCATGCATATGTACCATTCCTGGGGATCACAGAACGCCTGGCTTCGGCAGATCACCAATGTGAACCGGCTTTATATGAACAGGGAACGTGGTTTATCTCTCGGGCTTGCCGATGATGACTGGGTATGGCTGAGCAGTCATATCGGCCGCGTCAAATGTCAGGTGGCTTTGATGGACGGATGCAATCCGGACACCTTATGGACATGGAACGCCATCGGCAAGCGGGGCGGGGCCTGGGGGCTTGACAAGGATGCTCCGGAAATGAAACAGGCGTTTTTGCTGAACCATCTGATCTCCGAACTTTTGCCTGAACGTGAAGGCGGATATCGCTTCAGCAACAGCGATCCTATCACCGGGCAGGCGGCCTGGTATGATCTTCGGGTGAGTATTGAAAAGGCTCAGCCTGAAGAGGCGGGAACCTCCGCCCCGTATTTTGAGCCTTTCGAGACCCGCCGTATGGGTGAAATACCTGCTGAATTGGCGTATGGGCTACAGTTCCGTAAGGAGGCCGCGAAATGACAACGCTTCCCGATAAAACAGATAAAAAACTGGGATTGGTTATTGATCTTGATACCTGTGTTGGCTGTCAGGGATGTGTGACGAGCTGCAAGGAATGGAACACCTCCGGCTATTCCGCACCGCTCACGGATCTTGACCCTTATGGCAAAGACCCGACAGGGGCCTGGCTCAACCGGGTTCATGGTTTCGAGATCACTGATGCCGATGCCAGCAGGACGGTCCACTTCCCCCGCTCATGCCTGCATTGCGAAGAGCCGGATTGCGTGACAGTCTGCCCGACAGGTGCAAGCTATAAACGTGCCGAAGACGGGATTGTGCTGGTCAATCCGGATACGTGCATTGGCTGCAAACTGTGTTCCTGGGCCTGCCCTTATGGGGCCCGTGAATATGATATGTCGCATGGTGTCATGAAGAAATGCACGCTTTGCGTTGACCGGATCTATAATGAAAATCTTGATCCGGAAGACCGCCAGCCGGCCTGTGTCCGGGCCTGCCCGACCGGGGCACGGCATTTTGGTGACCTTGGCGATGCCGACAGCGATGTCTCAAAACTGGTCGCCGAACGAGGCGGGTACAATCTGCTTGAGGAATTTGGCTATAAACCGGTGAACAAGTATCTGCCGCCGCGCAAGAAGCGAGATCATGTCACCGCCAAGCCCGTTGCCCTTGAGGAGGTCGGAACCGGAACGGATGGTAGCATGAGCGAACGTTTCTTTGCCTGGGCAGACAAGATGCTGAGCAATTGATGCTGGCCTGATACAAATTTTATAATTGGGGAGAAATTATGCATCCAGCGTATTCCGTCATCATCTTCACATCGATATCCGGCGCAGGCTATGGACTGCTTACCTTAGCAGCACTGGGTATGGCTTTTGGCCTGTTGCCGGTCAGCCCATCTTTCATGATTGTTCTTCTCGGCATATCCATAGCACTCGTTACCATCGGCCTGTTTTCCTCCATGACTCATCTCGGTCATCCCGAACGGGCATGGCGGGCTGTATCTCAATGGCGGAGCTCCTGGCTTTCACGCGAAGGTCTTTTTGCCTTGCTGACCTATATACCGACGGGACTTCTGGGGCTTAGCTATATTTTTGAGATTGGGGTTGAACTGAGACCAATCCTGGGACTTGCCGCGGCAATTCTTGCAATGATTACTGTTTATTGCACCGGGATGATCTATGCCAGCCTGAAGACAATACGTGCCTGGTATCAGCCGCTTACGACGCCGATTTATGTTGTGTTGTCGTTGCTGAGTGGTGCGCTGTTGCTTTTATGCCTGCTTGCGGTTGGAGGCGAACACAGCGGCCTTCTGGTAAAATTTGCCATAATCTTATGTGCCCTTTCGCTGCTTCTTAAACTTGCTTACTGGAAGAAAATTGACGAAGCGCCGTATGATTATACGGTCCAGCAGGCACTGGGCTTCCCGGATGCAATCAAGATTGCGCAGGTCGAGCCCGCCCATACACAGGCTAATTTTGTGATGCGGGAAATGGGATATAAGGTTGCCCGTTCCAACAGTGCCAAACTCCGGAAACTGATGGTTATGCTGGGTTTCGTGGTGCCATTTCTATGCTTGGCTGGCGTGATTCTTATGCCGGTGCAGATGGTGCCGCTTATGGTTATCCTCCTTCTTTCGCACTCGGTCGGGTTGATGGTTGAACGCTGGTTGTTCTTTGCCGAAGCCGAACATGTGGTGAATCTCTATTACTAGAAAAAATCCTGAATGATGAGCATCACTCTTGTGTTCGCTTTTTGTGGTTTCTTAGCCGGGCTGCTGATCGGCGCTGTCGGCATCGGAGGGGTGATCCTTGTCCCACTGCTCGTATATCTGGCCAATGCTGATATTCATCATAGTATCGCCGCCGCGCTTTTTTCTTTTTCTATTTCAGGCATCGTCGGAACAATTATATATACCCGGCGTGGCGTGATTGACTGGGCACTGGCGCGAAACCTTGTTGCTGGTGCGATCCCGGGGACGCTGGCAGGAACAATTCTGCTTTTCTATGTCAATGAAACTATGCTGATTATATTTATCGCGACGCTGGCCATTCTTTCGGCGAGCAGGGAGTTGCTGGCTTCATCCTCCTCCCGGGAAAACAGCTCTTATACCCTTGGCTCTTCACAACTGATCGGTATAGGGGCCTTTGCCGGGGCATTATCTGCTTTGAGTGGAACAGGTGGTCCCATGATACTCATGCCGGTGCTTGTTTGGTTTTCTGTGCCGGTAGTGCTGGCGGTCGGACTGGCGCAGGTCATCCAGTTACCTATCGCGATCGTGGCGACAGCTGGTAATATCTGGAACGATATCCTTGACTGGAAATTGGCTTTAGCCATTGCATCTGGTGTTGCTCTTGGCAGTCTGATTGGGGGCGTGATGGCAAAGCATATCCCCGTAGCAGCTATCAGAAAAGCTGTTGCGCTGTCGCTCGCCGCATCTGGTATGCTGATGATCTTTTCTCAGTTGAATTGAGGGGCAGGCAGATCGGGTCAGTTTTCATGGGTGGATCTGACCACGCCCTTAATTAGAGGGTAACCTTTTCTGTGTGGCCGTCTACAGTCATCGCCATGCCGGAGACATTTCGGGCGCCGGGAGAAGCCAGGAAGACCGCCATATTGGCAACGTCTTCAGCGGTCACAAATCGCCTCAGGGATGCGCAATCCGCATACCCTTGGCGTAAATCTCCGGGTGAAATACCTCGTGCTTTTGCTTCATTGGCGATAACCCTGTCCATCCGGTCACCTTCAACCGAACCCGGGCAGATGGCATTGACCCGGATATTATATGGACCAAGCTCCATCGCCAGTGTCTTTGTGAGGCCGATAATCCCCCATTTGGCCGTCGCGTAAGGAGAACGGTAAGGATATCCGAACAGGCCTGCCGTTGATGATGTCAGGGTGATGACGCCGTTGTTCTGGCTTTTCATCCACGGTGCCGCAAGGCTGGCGGCAAGAAAAGCACCATCCAGATTAACAGCAAGGCAGCGGCGCCATTCTTCAAGACGGACATCTTCGACGGCGGCCGTTGGCCCCGCGATGCCGGCATTTGCCATGACAACATCCAGTCTCTCCCAGCGGGAGCGAAGATCCGTGTAAACCTTGCGCATAGTGTCTTCACATGACGCATCCGCTTCGTAGGTTAAAAGCCCCGGATGCGCTGCACTTGCACTGGTAAGCGCGGCTGTATCTGTGTCTGTCACGGCAACCGTTGCGCCGCCGGCCATGAAAGCCTTCGCCATGGCAAGACCAAGGCCGGAACCACCTGCTGTGATGAATACATGCTGCATCATATTTCTCCTCAGGAAAGCGAAAGAAGAACGGAACCACTTTTTGATGAAGCTTCCACCATTTCATGGGCATCTGCAATCCGATCAAGCGGGAAAGTGGCGGCAATATTCTCGGTGATGCTGCCAGCCGTCAGCAATTCTGCCAAAAGATCGGTGGCCGATTTCCGGGTTTCCCTGTCAAGCAGATAGACAAGCATCATATGCACCGTGATGTTCTTGAACATGAAGTCATAAAAAGGGAGCGTCGGGGTCTTATCAAGGGCGGAGCCATAGGCGGCGACACTGCCGTTGATATTCATCACCTGACCAAGCATGGTGGCATTAACGCCAAATTCAGCCTCGATGGCATGATCGATCCCGCCGCTGAGATCCATCACAGCTTGGGCCAGGTCGGATTGCCGATAATCCAGAACATGATCCGCACCAGCCCCAAGGGCGGTGTTCCGGCTGAGTTCAGAAGAAGCGGTGGTGATGATGCTGCCAGCGCCAAGTGCCCTGGCCACCTGAATGGCGTAACGTCCGACAACACCGCCACCGCCGCTGATGAAGACCTGCTTGCCTTCTATGGATGGGGCTCTTGTAACGGCATGTACCGCTGTCATGGCAGGAATCCCAAGACAGGCGCCATGGGCAAAACTGATACCATCGGGAAGATGGCATACCTGTTCGGACGGAATGACAAGCATTTCCGCCGCCGTACCAAAGGCACGTTTGAAACCTGCATTGAATACATAGACCCGGTCACCTTCTGTGAAACCCTTGACCTTGTCGCCAACCGCATCAATGATGCCAGCGCCATCGCTGTGAGGGATGACTTCCGGAAATGGCATCTCCATACCGCCCAGGCTCTGCCCTGCGCGCATCTTTACATCCGATGGATTGATGCCGGATGCATGCAGCCGGATCAACACATCATCCGGGCCCATCCGGGGCACATCGATATCTTCAATACTCAGGACAGAATGGGCGTCACCCTTTTCCCGATAGAGGCCAGCTTTCATTATAATCCTCACAAATTTTCGGCTCAGGCAAAAGCAATCACACCACGTCAAGATGATCTTGCGCAAGGGGAATGTTTCATGATTGAATACGGATGTGTTTCTTATGAATTCTGAACCTGCACTTTTTTGGAGACTTGCAAGATGGAAGAGGTTTTTTCCCGGCGTAAGATAGTAACTCCGGCCGAACTGAAAGAACTGAACGAACGATCAGATTTGATGGGCATTTTACAGATGTCGAGCCATCTGGGGCTTATCGGATTGCTTGGCTATGCGCACAGTATTGCCATGGGAAGCTGGTGGGTGCTGCTGACAGGTTTCTGTCTTGGTGTTGCCATTAATTTCCTCTATGCAGCCCAGCATGAATTGTCGCACTGGACGGTCTTCCGGACAAAATGGCTCAATGAATTCTTTGGCCGCGTTATCGGTTTCTTCATGTTGTTCCCACGTGATTACGATCTGATCATGCATTACTCGCACCATCGCTACACGCAGGACTGGGATAAGGATGGTGAACTTGTTCGTGAACCCTACACCCTTCAAACCTTCCTTTTGTGGATGACCGGGCTGACCTATTGGCGCAACCGTGTGGTCGGTATCATCCGGCGCGCCCGCGGCATCATCATAGAGCCTTACATTCATGCCAATGAAGAAGGTAAGGTTGTTCGTGAGTCGCGCTGGCATGTGGTGGGTTACACCGCTATCCTGGCAGGGTCGCTTTATCTTGAAACCTGGGCGGCCGTGACCTTCTGGCTCCTGCCCATGTTGCTGACAAAGCCGGTTCATCAGCTGCAGAATACGATCGAACATCTGGGGCTGACCCATAACGATGATATTCTGAACAACACGAGATCCACGCGTACGAATTTTATCATGCGCTGGCTCTGCTGGCAGATGCCTTATCATACAGCGCATCACAGTTTCCCCTCGGTTCCTTTCTGGAAACTACGCAAGCTCAACGACAAGATTGAGAATGCCTGCGGTGAAGTGCATCGCATGGGATGGATTGAATTCCAGATTGAGGCTGTCCGGAGACTCCGCCAAAACGATGAAAGCTTCTATCCGATGAACGAGGTCTGGATCGTGCCGGCATCAGGTGGCCGTCAGATCAAGCTTGAGGCGTAAGCCTGCCATGGCCCGGCAACTCAAGGTATACACCTCACTGTGGTCGATGATGCCGCATGACAATAGCGGCGTTATCCTGCCTTATGAAGATATCTGCCGCATGGTGGCCGGGGCCGGGTATGATGGCATGGCCATTGATCTGGGTGCCGGTGATGTTGCCCAGGCAAGGGAAGTCCAGCCCATCATGGCCCGCCACGGATTGACGCCGCTGATCGTCGCCTTTCCCAAGTCGGTTTCGTCCCTTCATGAAACACTGGTCATGGCGAAAGATTTCGGCTCACCTTTTGTGGATGTCATCGGTCAGGTCTTCCCGCTTACCGTTGACGGCATGATCCCGGTAATCCGGCGCTGGATCGAAATGTCTGATAGCGTCGGAGTGCCTGTTCAGTTTGAAACACATCGTAACTGCATCACCAACGATTTGTTTTCAACGCTTTCGCTCATTGATGCTGTGCCTGAGATGCGGCTCTGTGCTGATCTTTCCCATTACGTTGTTGACCGGGAGTTCAAGCATCCGCTCCAACCTGAGGAAATGGCGCTGATCAGCCGTGTTCTTCATCGTTCGGACAGTTTTCAGGGCCGCGTCGCCAGCCGCCAGCAGATCCAGCTTCAGCTGGATTTTCCGCAGCATCAGAAATGGGTTGAGCTGTTCAAGGGCTGGTGGAGAGAAGGCCTGGCCAGTTGGCGAGACCGTAATCAGGACGGCGACTGTATCTTTTTATGCGAACTCGGGCCACCGGAATATGCCATGACCGATGCGGAGGGCAGAGAAATGTCCAACCGGTGGGAGGAAGCACTTGTCATTCGTAACTGGGTTCAAGAGATCTGGGACCAGCTGGGTGGCGACACCTGAATTTAATCCTTGGTCGGTTTCAGCTCATGATCCGTCCCAAAGGTCCGAGGCGGATACCTTTGCGGAGTTTTCGGTAAGGAACATGTTCCAGCTCGCAAGGTGTTAACCCCGGGGCTTTGACATTAATTACAGTTGCCGGAAGCGAATCAAAATCTGCCCGAAAATGGACTGTGCTCTTGACCACAATGATGGAAGCATCTTCGGGACGAACACCGATATGGGTAAAAATTGCCTGATCCAGACATTGGCATCTTGTGCTGGAAAGAACGATCCGGATATCCCCTTTGATATGTGCAATTCGAATGAGTGCCGATGGACCGGCTTCAGCCATGCCTCCGGCATACATCTCACCCGTAAAGGCAAATCTTCCGTCGCTTAACGCAAGGACTTCAACAAATGCATCAAAGGGTTTGGCGTCAGGGCCTGCTTTCCCCCCGAGAGAAGTGTGGAAGATGGCACCCACTCCTCTTTTATGCGCTTCCCCGGCGACATCGGGATCATTCAGCATCCCGAGAATTACATTGCTGGCATCGGCATCGACCAGCGCTTCGAGAATGCCTGTTGTATCGGACGTGCTGCCTGCACCGGGATTATCCTGCACATCAGCCAGAATAACGGGTGTCTTTTCTCGCGTGTTAATCTTAATGGCAGTTTCCACGGCATCGGCTGGATCGAAGAGAGAGACATCGAGTTGCGGCTCAGCATCCTCGAGATCTTTAAAAAGGTGGTCAGCGATCATCGCCGCTTCCTGTTCGGTTGTGGCATAGGCAAGTACCGACGGGCCGGCATCGTAAATATCGGCCGCCGGGAAGCCGGTTGACAGTTCTGCCCATGTCTGAGGTGCGGGGCCCACCGATCTGACAGTTTCGTATATTCTTTTGAGGGGATCTCTGCCCGTATACTGGGCATGGAGAGGAATGAGATAAGGTGACTGGCGAAAAGCGGGAAAAACGAAACCTCCATTCATCAGATAGTGTAATACATCAAAAGCGCGGCCACCTGTTTCGGCCATGTCCAGGTGGGGATAGCTTCGGTACATGGTGATGGCTGACGCATGCCTCACCATCTTTTCCGTCACATTGGCGTGGGAATCGAGGCTGATGACAACAGGGAGTTCAGGTCCTGCCATCTCGCGGATACGGGCAAGACATTCCCCTTCGCCGTCATCAAAACTCATGGTGACCATTGCGCCGTGCAGATCAAGATATATTCCGTCCACCGCGTAATGGGATGCGATACCATGCAGGATCTGGCCCATGATGTCTTCATAAGTCTTGTCGGTTACTTGTGCGCTTGGTTCCGCCGCACACCACAGGATGGGGATGAGTTCGATGTTTTCAGCTTTCCGCGCTTCCCGGATAAAGCCTGCAAGTGGCAGTGAGGTTCCCTCAAGTCCGGTGAAAACCTCTGTTCCCTTAAGGAGACCCGGCCAGGAATCCGCTTTGTTGAAATCACTTATATCTGCTCTGGTTGCGCCGAAGGTGTTTGTTTCATGCTGGAAACCGGCAACAAGAATGCGTTTTGACATATCGGCGATGTCTCCTGATCATCCGTCACACATGAAAATTATCTCAGAAAGACAATATTCTAAATGGAAAAACCGACGGATATGCCAGATCACGTCAGCTGATCGATATTCTCATCCGACAGATTTCCGGGCACGATGGTAATCGGAACGCGGCACTGGGATGCGCCTTTTGTTGTCATATAGGTGATCAGCGGGCCGGTGCTTTCAGCTTTCGTGTCAGCGCCAAGAATGAGGATGGAGATATCTTCTTCTTCATTGATCAGGCTGATGAGTTCCGATTTAGGGTCCCCTTCGCGCAAATAGATCATGGGATATTCACCCGTCAGTTCATGCACCCATTCGCTGTTGACGCGAAGCAGTTTTTCCGCTTCTTCCCGGGCCTCTTCGCGCATCAGCTCCCCCACACCGGCGAAATGCTGGAATTCGGCAGGCAGGATGCAATGCATCAGGGCGATCTTGCCCTTAAGCCTCTTGGCTCTTCGGCAGGCATAGTAAAGAGCCTGGTGCAGCTCCTCGCTGTCATCGACCACAACAAGGAAAACCCGTACAGGTTCATTTTTAACGGAAGATGTCTTTTTTACTTTGGCCATGTTTCTATCTTCTGAACGCTACTGCCGCCAGCCAGCCGGCTGCAATGGCAAATATTATAGCAAAAATTCCATAAAAAGGCGCGTAATCATGCGCAATATTGTAAACCATCGCGCTGAGCCCCGATTTGGCCACTTTGAGTGTCGAAATATCCTCGTTCACCATGACGCCATTGCTGAAATGCATGACCCTGACTTCATATTGCCCGGGGATAACATTTGCGGGCAGAACAACGTTGGTCCGGAACAACACCCCTTCGATCACCTGAATGCTGCCGGGGCGTTTATCCCAGAGATCGACCTGTTCCATGTTGCGGATAAGCGCTTCTTTCCATTCCTGAACCTCACCCTCATCTATCCGGCTTCCTGATGCAAGCGCCAGCGGAATATGTTCATAACCAAGACGGATTTTCTGGCGTTCTTCAGGGCTGGCAATTTGCTCCACCGGTTTGGTGGAAAGAATATGATAAAAGCTTGGGATCCCTTCCAGTCTGGCGTTTTCAGTATTGAGCCAGATACCAGCGACCTTGTCTTTGCGACGTAATGCCATTGATTTCGGAGGGCCGGAAATGACAATGGCAATCTGATCGTTGCTGTTCTTGCTCAATGCACCGAATAACAGCAGTTCAGTGCCGTTGAAATCGGTGGTGATACCGACCTCGCTTTGATCAAGGTCAGCGACAAGTGTCCCTTTGGCGTTGGCGTATCCGGACAAAACCGAAAGGCAAAAGGCAATGATGACGGTATGCAGGATATATGCGGAAAAGTTTTTCATCGCAGGAACTCCAGCGAGAAGAGATCTTCCGGCATGAGGACGAGATCAAGGAGAAGCTTGAGGCAGACCATCAGCACGATAAGCGCAAGAAGACCACGAAGTTGTTCGCCTTTGAGCTTAGCCCCGATGCGGGTGCCAAACTGCGCACCTATCACTGCGCCAAACAGCAACAGCCCCGCCAACACAATATCAACGGTCTGTGTCTGGACAGATTGCAGAAAGGTAACGTTCGCGGTGACAAAAATGATTTGAAAAAGAGATGTTCCGACAACGACAGCGGTAGGCATTCCAAGCAGATAGATCATGGCGGGAACCATGATAAATCCGCCACCAACCCCCATTATGGCAGAAAGTATCCCGACGAGAGCACCGACGATGAAGGGCAGAAGTGCCGAGATATAAAGTTTTGATTTGCGAAAACGCATCTTGAAGGGGAGGCCGTGCAGCCAGTTGTGCTGGTGCAACTTACCGCGCCGCGCGCCGGGAAGCCGGGCACGTAGCATGGCCCGGATGCTCTCGACAAGCATCAGCCCGCCGATAATGCCGAGGAAGACGACAAAGCTGATTTTGATCACCACATCGATCTGGCCAAGCTGTCGGAGCAATGCAAAAAGTGCAACCCCGAGGGTTGATCCGACAAGACCGCCTGCGAGAAGAACAAGTCCCATTTTGATATCAACATTGCCGCGGCGGAAATGCGCCAGCACTCCTGAAACAGAAGAGGCGACAATCTGATTGGCTTCCGTGCCGACGGCTACCGGGGCCGGCACACCAAGAAAGATAAGCAGTGGCGTCATCAGAAAACCGCCGCCAACCCCGAAGATACCAGAAAGCATCCCAACCATGGCACCAAGGCCAATGATGGTGAATACATTCATCGAGATTTCAGCAATAGGAAGATAGATATACATAAAAAGTCTTCAATATTCGTCTTGTTCGATACACCTAGCAGGTTTTTCATGTAAGTGCGAGCGCTAAGGTGTCCATCAGACGTCAGTTTTGCAACATTTTGCCGCAAGGACTATTCTTTCTCGATGAGGGCTTTGCGGGGCGGTAACGGATGTGTCAAAGACGGCATCATTTGTCATGCGGTTGTTTGCCTGAATATCAAAGATCATTCCTTGAATTTACGGGGATTTGTGCAGGACAGGATCATCATCGTAAATCGTGGACAGAAGCTTGATAATCATCTCAACGTTTGAATCTTCAATAGAATAAAAGACCATCTGGGAAGAACGTCTTGCCTTGACAATCTGCGCTCTGCGTAAGCGGGCAAGATGCTGGGACAGGGCAGACTGACTCAAACTCTGGAGGATATTTTCCAACTCCTTGACGCTCAGTTCCTCCCGATTGATAAGATGGGACAGAATTTCAAGCCGCTGGCTGTTGCTCATGGCTTTCATAACGGTTGTGGCGCGACTGCCGCCGGTATTTTTCATGCCCGTTCCGGACGACCGACGCTTTCGCTTGTAGGTTTTTGGGGGGCTTTGCATGGGAATATTCCCTTATGTGTTCGTATCCGGGCCCGGATGCTTTCCGCGCATGGATATTTCTCGACAAGGGGAGTATTCTCACCTCCGTACTTCAAATCCCCCATCGCCTACTAATAATACGAAAAATATATTAATTTACCTTTAATGGTTGAAAATTAATTGCGGATGCTGCCAGGCCCCGGATAAGGTAAAATGAACTGAGTTCATTAAGCTGATGGAGCAGAACAGAAGCATGGCTTCAGGAAGAAGAAAACAACTTGATCAGTCCGCGCTTGCATCATTGGTGCGGGAGCTTGATGAAAAAGGTGTGCCGGCGCAGGATTTTGACATGCGTATCGATATTGATGGCACCTGGTATCATCAGGGCTCACCCATAAAGCGTGAGGGAATGGTGCGTCTTTTCGCCAGTATCCTGACACGCCTTGAAAACGGAGAATACTGGCTGGTCACGCCCGCAGAACGTGGCCGGATTCAAGTTGAGGATACGCCTTTTGTCGTTACCTCGATGCTGACCGAAGGGACAGGGCAGCAAAGGCAGATCAGTTTTGTGACCAATATAGGTGAGGTGGTTCCACTTGACCGTGAACATCCTCTTGTCATAAGGCAGGGAGCAAGAGGTGATGAGCCGCGGCCGTATATTCTTATCCGTGGCGGTCTGGAGGCGAGACTGGGACGGTCGGTCTTCTATGAACTTGCCGATCTGGCCGAAGTTGATGCGGATGATCAGGCTGGCATCTGGAGTCATGGCCATTTATTCTCTCTTCTTGCCGGAGGGGAAACTCAAGGGGTGCAGGATGGATGATTTGTCGGAAATCCTTGATGCGCTCGGGGGATGTATTCAGCCTGAGGCTGATCCGGTGCCGGAAGGACGGCGGGCATCAGCGGTGTTGATGGCATTGATCAAAGATGAAGGCCGGTATTCCATCATTCTGACTGAGCGTTCTTCTGAGCTGCGTCATCATGCGGGCCAGATCAGCTTCCCCGGAGGACAGATTGATCAGGGGGAAACCGTGCTTGGTGCGGCGTTGCGTGAAGCCGAAGAGGAAATCGCCCTTCCTGCCGGGAAAGTAGATGTGCTGGGATATCTGCCCGGGGTGGTGACCACCGCAAATTTTCATATCGCGCCGGTACTGGGCGTGGTGAATGCCGATGTATCGCTGGTTCCGGCCGAAGCTGAGGTTTCGCGGATACTCATTGAGCCTGTCCTTCCTCTTCTTGATCCTGGCAGGCATCGCTCGGTGCAACGTGAATATCAGGGCAGGCCGTATCAATCCTGGGAAATTCAGCATGACCGCGAATACATCTGGGGTGCGACGGCGCGAATACTGGTTCAGTGGTCGGCACGCATTCAGGCAAATCAAAAGGTCCCGCCGGTGCTGAACGGAGATGGGAGTCATGAAAAGGTGACCGTAAGATGAGTCGTTATCTCATTATAGGACTTGCCGTGCTGGTAGGCGCAATCCTTGGCTTGCTGCTGGCAAGATACCAGAAAAGGCAGGAACAGGTGCTGGTTGAGGAAGGCAAGACATGGTCTCTGTTGCCGTGGATAGCCGGATTTGCGGTGCTCATTGTAGGTCTTTTCCTGCTGGCCGACGGAGAAAGGGCCCCGAAAGACGCTGAGTATAAACCGGCCACCCTGCAGAATGGCGACATTCAGCCAGGATCCTTTGACTCGAATTCTGGTAATTCAAACGACTAGTGTGCGGAAACTCAATGCCAGTTCAGCCCAATACATATCTGGCGGAAACCCTGCTCAGGCTTGAGCTCCCGCAGAAAATCATGGCTGTTGTCGCACAGGCAGGGGGAGAGGCCAGATTTGTTGGCGGCGTGGTGCGTGACCTTCTGGCCGGAATAACCAGTGACGATCATGCCGATATCGACATGGCGGGAACGCTCCCGCCGGAAGAGTCTGCCCGTGTGCTCAAGGCGGCCGGGCTCAGGGTTATCCCGACGGGTATTGATCATGGCACGATCACGGTGATGGAAAAAGCGCAGGACGCGCCGAGACGGAAAGTCGAGCTGACGACATTGCGCCGGGACATCCGGACGGATGGCCGTCACGCGGAAGTTGTGTTCGGCACTGACTGGACCTCTGATGCTGCCAGACGGGATTTCACGATCAACAGTCTTTACGCGGATGCCGAGGGGCAGATCTTTGATCCTTTCGGAGGTGTGGAAGATCTTAAAGCAGGCCGGGTGAAGTTTATACATGATGCCGGGATGCGAATCCGGGAAGATTACTTAAGGATGCTCAGGTATTTTCGCTTTTTCGGACGGTTCGGCCGGGGGGATGCAGACGCGGAAGCCTTAGCGGCGATCCGGCAGCAACGTGCCGGATTGAAACAGATTTCGGGGGAGCGGATTGCGGCTGAAATCAAAGGTATACTTCTCTCGCGCTCAGCTCCCGCCATTGATGCCATGGTCTTGACTGGTATAGACCATGAAATTGCTGAAGGTGGTTTTATAACCGAAAACTTTACCTCGTTGCTTGCCTCGGCCGCCGATATGCCAGAGATTATTCTTTTCGGATATCTTATTGGTAAAGCCTCACCCGGGGATGTTGCAGACAGGCTCCGGCTTTCAAATGCTGAACGTCGGCTGATGGAGCAGGCCGCAGGGGATATGGATATTGAACTCCTTGAAGGAAGAGACTGGCAACGCGGGGCGTGGCAGATTGCAAAGGATACCCGTCTTGATATGAAGACGCTGTCTTTTCTCTATGCTGTCTGGTCGGTCCGGAAACGTGGCACGGCTGACAGATCACATCAATCCAGGTTGCGCAACTGGCGGCTGCCGGTCTTTCCTGTCACTGGCGGGGATCTGATGGACAGAGGGTTTCGGGAAGGTGAGAAATTGGGGCAGACTCTCGCCATGCTGGAACAGCAATGGATTGATGGCGGGTTCATGCAGGGAAAAGATGAGTTGCTGAATTTTCTGGACGCTTGAATGACAACACGATAGGACTGTCGCCAGTATTAAGGAAGAGGCATGGGAAAGCACGACCTGTCATTACCCGTCACCGAAGACGAGCGGAAAAACCGTCAGGATCAGGCCGCTGACTGGTTCAGATCACTGCGTGATCACATCTGCGATGCTTTTGAAGCCATCGAAAATGACTATGCCGCGGCCCATCCGGAGGCTGGGGCTCCGGGTCGGTTTGAACGCAGACCATGGGACCGCCCGGAAGGTGGCGGCGGTGTGATGTCTCTCATGCACGGGCTGGTTTTTGAGAAGGTTGGCGTCAATATTTCCACCGTCCATGGCCGTTTCAGTGATGAATTCAAGGGGCAGATACCGGGTACGGCAGATAATCCTGAATTCTGGGCCAGCGGCATTTCTCTTGTTGCCCATATGCGTAACCCTTTTGTCCCTGCGGTGCATATGAATACGCGCTATCTGAATACAGGTGGGATCGGGGGCAAACGCTGGTTTGGTGGCGGGGCTGATCTGACGCCGATTATGCCGATAACCGAAGATACTGATGATTTCCATTCCCGGTTGAAAGCGGCCTGTGACGCGCACGATCCTGAATACTACCCTCAGTACAAGGCCTGGTGTGATGAGTATTTCTATCTTCCCCACCGAAGTGAAGCCCGGGGTGCCGGCGGGATTTTTTACGATTATCTCGATGAAGGGGATTTCGAAGGGGAGTTTGCTTTCACCCGTGATGTTGGTACGGCGTTTCTTGAGATTTACCCTGAGCTGGTGCGGCGACGGATGGAAACGCCATTCACCGATGCCGACAGGGAGCATCAGCTGGTTCGTCGTGGCCGCTATGTTGAGTTTAACCTGCTCTATGACCGGGGAACTGTTTTCGGATTGAAAACCGGCGGTAATGTTGAGGCGATTCTCATGTCTTTACCGCCTGAAGTCCGCTGGCCCTGAGGTGAGACAGGGCGGCAGGCGTATCATATGCATGTTTTAGAGACATTTGGTCGCACTGACCCTTGTAGCCGTTGATATGAGGCACAAACAACTTGGTTTCACCTGGCCTTAGCCGTATATTCAGGTCATTATTCTGTAAGGTATTGTAAGGGGGAATCATGTCCGATACCGCCGATAATAAAGGCCGCCGCGACTTTATTGTAGTTGCCACGAACACCATGATGGCTGTCGGTGCCGCTGCGGTTGCCTATCCATTGATCAATCAGATGAATCCAGCCGCCGATACACTGGCACTGGCGTCGATCGAAGTCGACGTCTCAGGAATAGCTGTCGGCCAGGCCATTACGGTTAAATGGCGCGGCAAGCCGGTATTCATCCGTCGCCGCACAGATGAGGAAATCAGCAAGGCTGCTAATGTCGATCTGGGTGATCTCCGTGATCCGGAAGCGGATACAGATCGGGTTCAGAAAGCTGAACTTCTGGTTATCCAGGGGATCTGCACCCATCTCGGATGCGTGCCGCTTGGTCAGAAAATTGGTGAAGTCAAAGGTGACTATAACGGCTGGTTCTGTCCGTGCCACGGGTCTCACTACGATACATCTGGCCGCATTCGCAAAGGCCCGGCACCTACCAACCTGGAAGTGCCGCCTTACAGTTTCGTATCTGACAATGTAATCAAGATTGGTTGAGGGGAGTTAGAAACCGATGGAGATGCAAAATTTCAAGAACCCTGTTGTTCGGTGGATTGATCACCGTCTTCCGGTGTTCAGTTTCATGCACCATGAGTTGCATGAATATCCCACCCCGAAGAATTTGAATTATCTCTGGAATCTGGGGTCACTGGCAGGATTTGCCCTGGTCATAATGATCGTGACAGGCATCATCCTCGCCATGCACTACACTCCTCATGTTGATCATGCGTTTGCTTCGGTTGAACGTATCATGCGTGACGTCAACCACGGCTGGCTTATCCGCTACATTCACATGAACGGGGCCAGTTTCTTCTTTATCGTTGTCTATATTCATATTTTCCGCGGTCTCTATTACGGCTCCTACAAAGCCCCGCGGGAGTTGCTCTGGATGCTGGGTGTTGTCATTCTTCTTCTGATGATGGCGACAGCTTTCATGGGATACGTGCTTCCCTGGGGCCAGATGAGCTTCTGGGGCGCCACGGTTATTACCAACCTGTTCTCTGCCATACCGTTTGTGGGTGAAAGCATTGTTGTCTGGCTCTGGGGCGGGTTTTCCGTTGATAATCCGACACTTTCACGTTTCTTTGCCCTGCATTATCTGATGCCGTTTCTTATCGCCGGGGTGGTGATACTTCATATCATTGCCCTGCACCGTTTCGGCTCAAACAACCCGCTTGGCATTGACGTCAGCGGCAAGCAGGACACCATACCCTTTCATCCGTACTACACCTCAAAGGATTTGTTTGGCGCAGTTGTGTTTCTGACGATTTTTGCATCAGCTGTTTTCTTCTATCCGAACTTCCTCGGGCATCCGGATAACTACATACCGGCAAACCCATTACAGACGCCGGCACATATTGTTCCGGAATGGTACTTCCTGCCCTTCTACGCCATCCTGCGGGCTATTCCTGACAAGCTGGGTGGTGTTTTGTTCATGTTCGGGGCTATAGCGGTGCTGTTTGTTCTGCCATGGCTGGATAAGTCACCAGTGCGGAGCGGTCGTTTCCGTCCGGTCTTCAAGGTGTTTTTCTGGCTCCTGCTGCTGGATTGTATCCTGCTTGGCTATCTTGGTGCGAAACCAGCCGAAGGTATCTATGTTGTATTGTCACGACTGGCAACCGGCTGGTATTTCTTCCACTTCCTGATCGTGCTGCCAGCACTTTCGCTTGTGGAAAGAACACGTCCATTGCCACAATCGATATCTGCTCCTGTACTCGGAGGCGGGGCGATGGCTGGTGCTGGTGCAGCGTCAAAGGAGAAGCCAAATGCGTAGTCTGAAATCAATCACGCTGAGCCTGGCGCTTACATTGGGCATGCTGACAGCGGCGCAAAATGTATATGCCGCCGGTTCTGGCGGAACCATTACGGAACGTGACTGGACATTCAGCGGCCCCTTCGGATATTTTGATCAGGCGTCACTGCAACGCGGTTTCCAGGTATATCGTGAAGTGTGTTCCGGCTGTCATGGTCTGGACTATATCGCCTTCCGCAATTTTGCTGACCTTGGGTACAATGAAGCTGAAATCAAGGCGATTGCGGCGGAATTTGAAGTTACCGACGGGCCGAATGATGAAGGCGAAATGTTCATCCGTGCGGGTATTCCTGCTGATCGCTACCCTAGCCCCTATGCAAATGAAAATGCGGCAAGGGCGGCAAACGGGGGGGCGTATCCGCCTGATTTGTCGCTGATGATCAAGGCACGTCCCAACGGAGCAAACTATCTCTACAGCCTTCTGACAGGTTACGCAGATGCTCCAGCCGGGGTCGAAATGCCAGACGGCATGCATTACAATTCTGCCTATAGCGGGCATCTGATTGCCATGCCTCAGCCACTTTATGGCGATGACGTCACGCTGGCAGACGGAAGTGACGCCTCGATCGAAGCTCTCGCTGCTGATGTGGTTACTTTTCTGGCGTGGACATCTGAGCCAGAACTGGAGGCCCGCAAGCGGACGGGTATCGCGGCGATGATCTTCCTTCTGGTGATGTGCTTTGTCTCTTACGGGTCAATGCGCTATGTCTGGTCCGATGTAAAAAAATAGACTTTAAACCCAAAAGTATGAAAAACCCGGTCAGATGGCCGGGTTTTTTTTATCGCCAAACAGTATTTTGTATGTAACCATAATAACGGTTAGGCCTCTCAAGGGGGATGGGGTGATGCAGAAACTGACCTGCGATGAGTGCGGCGCACAATTTAACTGTGGGTCAACTCCGGCCGGATCATGCTGGTGTATGAATCTGCCAAATATGCGGGATAGTTTTGATCTCGCGGGTAAATGCGTCTGCCCGAGTTGCCTGACCAAAGGCAAGGCAAAAGCCATCACCAGAATGCGGCGCGAGCGCAAAGCCGTCCGACAAAGCAATGCCATAAGGTAATGGTGATCTAGACGTTGAACCGGAAATGGAAAACGTCGCCGTCTACGACTTTGTATTCAGACCCCTCTATGCGCAGCTTTCCGGCTTCTTTTGCGCCTGCTTCGCCATTGCAGGCAATATAGTCTTCATAAGAAATGGTTTCGGCCCGGATGAATCCACGTTCGAAATCTGTATGGATAACACCGGCAGCCTTGGGTGCGGTCGCTCCGCTTGCCACTGTCCATGCCCGCGCTTCCTTGGGGCCGACAGTGAAGAACGTGACAAGATCGAGGAGCTGATATCCGGTGCGTATCATGCGGGAAAGTCCGGCTTCCTCAAGCCCGAGATCGACCAGAAATTCCATTTTCTCATCCGCATCAAGTGAGATGATTTCACTTTCGATGGCGGCCGATACGATCACAACCGCCGCGTTTTCTGCAACCGCTTTTTCTTTTACACGATCCGTCAGGGAATTTCCTTTTGCGGCAGAGGCTTCATCAACGTTACAGACATAGAGGACGGGTTTTGAGGTCAGCAATTGCATGGAGGGCAGTGTTCTGGCCTCATCTTCGGTGAGCCCCGGGACAGATCTTGCAGGGTGTCCATCCGACAAGCCTTTATAGAGTTTTTCCATCAGAACCAGCATTGCCTTGGCTTCCTTGTCCTGGCCTCTGGCTTTCTTGACAAGATTGGCCATGCGTTTTTCCAATGAATCCAAATCAGCCAGCATAAGTTCCGTATCAACGGTATCAGCATCACGAACAGGATCCACCGATCCGTCAACATGGGTAATATTCTCGTCCTCAAAACAGCGTAGAACATGTGCAATGGCATCAACTTCACGAATGTTGCCAAGGAACTGGTTGCCAAGGCCTTCACCTTTGGAGGCCCCGCGGACAAGACCGGCAATATCAACAAATTCTATCTGTGTTGGCAGGATCTGCGCCGATTTGGCAATGGCTGCGAGTTTGTAAAGACGTTCATCCGGCACGGCTACCCGTCCGGTGTTTGGTTCAATCGTGCAGAAAGGATAATTGGCTGCATCTGCCGCGGCACTTTCTGTCAGGGCATTAAAGAGGGTGGATTTGCCTATATTGGGAAGGCCTACAATTCCGCATTTAAACCCCATTGGTTTTATCCTTTGTTGTTGCTGGCCCGGGCTCAACTTCTGGTGCCGGACAAAGATGCGCCACTTTTGTTGCAAAGGCATTTCCGTCATCCCCGAAGAGGAGCGAAAGCTCGGATGCCATGGTATCTATAAGAGGATGAACCCAGGTTTCCTGTTCATCTTTGGTGAAGTCTGACAAGACGTGGCTGTCCACCATTTTATTGGCCGATGTGGCAAAAGGGGATCTTCCGACTCCAATTCTGAGACGGGTGTAATCCGTGCCGATATGGCGGTCGATATCACGCAACCCGTTATGCCCGCCATGCCCACCACCTGTTTTTATCCTGACCTTGCCCGGAGCAAGATCAATATCATCATGCGCTACCATGAGATTATGGGGAGGTGTTTTGGTGAAATCCATATGTTGTTTGATCGGCAGGCCTGACCTGTTCATAAAACTCATGGGTTTTATCAGCAGGACACGGGTATGGCCAACTCGGCCATCGCTGGTATCGGCGTTGTATTTACGCCGCCATGATGAAAATTCATAGAGCGCATGCACCGCATCCAGGAATATGAAGCCGATATTGTGTCGATGGCCTTTGTATGAAGAGCCGGGATTGCCCAGACCAGCAAGAATGATCATTCAATCTCTCCGCTGGTCCGGCCGATCTGGCAGATTATTCATCCGCCCCGGTATCTTCATCGCCTTCTTCTGTTGCCGCATCATCAGTGTCATCGGTTTCTGTTTCAGCCGGAGCAACTGTTGGTGCCGCAATGGTGGCGATGGTGAAGTCGCGGTCGGTGATTGTTGGTTCCACACCCTCAGGCAGAGATACCGCGCTGATATGGATGGAATCCCCGACAACTGTTCCCTCAAGATCAACTTCCAGATTTTCCGGAATGCTGGTGGCAGGACAGTTGACTTCGACTTCATAGCGGACAACGTTCAGCACGCCGCCTGCCTTGAGGCCGGGCGACTTTTCTTCGTTAAGGAATACGACCGGCACCGAAACGGCGATGGTAGCTCCCTTGGAAATACGAAGGAAATCGACATGCAAGGGAACATCCGTAACCGGATGAAACTGAATATCACGGGCCAGCACGTTGTTCTTTTCTCCATCAACAGTAATGTTGAGAAGCTGGCTGAAAATGCCGGGGGTGCTGATCAGTTTGCTGAATGCATTTGCGTCGAGTGTAATGCTGAGGGGATCTTTACGGTCGCCATAAATAACAGCAGGGATGAGCCCTGCACGACGTGCCGCCCGGGCGGACCCCTTACCTGCCCGGTCGCGCTTTGATGCGCTAAGTGTCATGGTATCAGACATGATTTTCTCCATCAAAATGGGCCATGCCTCCAGGGGTGCATGGCTGGTTAAGCACCTGTCTAATGCTTCAGGCTTTAAAAGAAAAGAAAAAAAACCAGATTTCCGCTGGTTTGTTTAATTAAAAAGTGAAGATACAGAGCGTTCTTCGTTGATCCTTATAATAGCTTCACCGAGAAGAGGTGCAACGGTGAGCTGACGGATATTTTTGGCAACCCGCATGGCCTCGGTGGCAAGAATACTGTCGGTGGTCACCAGTGAAGATAAAGGCGAGGACGCAACGCGTGAAACGGCACCGCCGGAAAGAACCCCATGGGTGACATAGGCATCGACAGAAATTGCGCCCTGGTCGATCAGAGCCTGAGCTGCGTTGCAGAGCGTACCGCCTGAATCAACAATATCGTCGACCATGATGCAACGCCTGTCGTTAACATCGCCGATAATGTTCATGACTTCCGAAACACCGGCGCGTTCACGTCGCTTATCTATGATGGCAAGTTCGGCATCAAGCCTTTTGGCGATGGCCCGTGCCCGGACAACCCCGCCCACATCAGGCGAGACCACAACGAGCCGGTCCTTCGGGTAATTTTTCCTGATATCATCAGTCAGGACAGGAGCAGCGAACAGATTGTCGGTTGGAATATCAAAGAAACCTTGTATCTGGTCGGCGTGTAAATCCATGGTCAGGACGCGATCGGCACCAGCCGACGTGATGAGATTGGCTACAAGTTTTGCTGAAATCGGTGTTCTTGGCCCTGATTTCCGGTCCTGCCTCGCATAGCCATAATACGGAATGACGGCAGTGATACGTCGTGCCGAACCCCGGCGGAGGGCATCCAGTGTCACCAGCAATTCCATCAGATTATCGTTAGCGGGATAAGATGTTGACTGAATAACGAAAACGTCTTCACCACGAACGTTTTCCTGTATCTCAGCAAAGACTTCCATATCGGCAAAGCGCCGGATATCAGCTTTGGTCAGGGGTTTGTCCAGATAGGCAGCAATGGCTTCGGCAAGAGGGCGATTGGAATTACAGGACAAAATCTTCATCAGAACTGCTTCCGCATTGGGTAAAGAGAATTCTTGATAGCAATAAGGCACCCGCTGGGCAAGGGTTTGATTGCAGATCTGTTACACCAGAACACAAGAGGCCACCAGCCCGAGAAGAAAGAGACCTAAAAATATATAAAGATGTGGCATATCGTTAACTTTTATATGGGGTTAGCATCCGTCAATCCGGATCATGGTC
>Ga0181593_10000882_pt1 | contig 26804 bp, 24 predicted proteins | sample 071ome_19_FD_133756 | JGI IMG/M metagenome (GOLD analysis project Ga0181593, IMG submission 133756) | Coastal salt marsh microbial communities from the Groves Creek Marsh, Skidaway Island, Georgia - 071413AT metaG (megahit assembly) | ecosystem: Environmental > Aquatic > Marine > Intertidal...
CGCTCGTGATCATGAAGGGGAGCTGTATGTGCTCAGCTTTGATGGTGGGGTCTATAGGCTGAAGCTCTAAGCGTGGGGGTCAATTAACGTGCGCAGGTCACGTGTCGCCCCCCGTCGATCGGGACGCTCACCCCTGTGATCCAGCCTGAGGCGCTTGTACCTAAGAACGCGATCAGCTCCGCGACCTCCTCAGGCTCCCCAATCCGTCCAAGCGGGTGAGTGCCTCTGCTGTGCTCAACAAACCTCGCGTAGGCCGACTCATCCATCCCGCTCCGGGTGTGGAGCTCGGTGCGTACGACCCCAGGGCAGACGGCGTTGACGCGCACCCCATGCTCCGCGAGCTCGAGCGCAGCGCAGCGCGTCATCTGCTCGAGCCCCGCCTTCGATACGCAGTAGCTCATGACCCCCGGAAAAGCTCGCACGCCCGTGACGCTCGAGACGTTCACCACCGCGCCACGAGTGACCTTAAGCGCCTCAAGGCTGAGCTGTAGGAGGTGGAAGGGCGCGGTGAGGTTGAGCTCCATGAGCCAGCCCCAGCCCTCAAGGGTCGCGCTCTCAACGCTGTCGCTCTTGATCACCCCCGCGGCGTTCACGAGCAGGTCAAGCCCCCCAAGCGCCTCGAGCGCCTCGCTCACCACCCGCTCACGCGCGCTCACCTCAAGCAGGTCAGCTGGGCAGACGTCCGCGCGACCTCCTGCGCTTGTGATCTCACCCGCGAGCGTGTTGAGGGCGCTCTCGTCACGGGCGACGAGCGCGACGTGGGCGCCTCTTGAGGCGAGCAAGAGGGCGGTCGCGCGCCCGATTCCGCTGCTCGCCCCTGTGATCAGGGCCCGTGTGCCCGCTCGTTTTTTTTCATCGCTCATAGGTCGCTCCTCACGTAGAACAGAAAGAGGGTTCATGTCCTGTCTCATACGCTTTAGAGGTCACGTATGCCAAGTCGAGCGCGCTTACTTTTATCTCTCTACCTGTGCTCGCTCTCCTGTACGAGCGAGACCACCTCACCTCTCCCCTCTGTAGAGGTGATTGGAGGTGAGCAGGCGCCCTTGTTGGATCCTTCTAAGCGCCGAGACGCAGGCCTTGATGAGCTCGATGAGGGGGTGGCGGGCTCCTCTAGCGTGAGCGTAGATCAGGGCACACTTGACGCCTCACCCCCTCCTTTAGATTTGAGCGCGCGAGACGCAGAGGTGACAGATGAGGGGCTCATAGACGCTGAGGTGAGCGACCTTGGGGTCGTAGTGGACATGGCACCTGCCCCTGTCGCGTGTGGCTGTTATGCAGGTGAGGGCTTGTACTGCGCCTCGCTTGTCCGCGCGTACGCCATAGACACGGGCTGTGTGCCTCCTCCGTTGAGCGACGGGGATCGCCTGTGGGCCTGCTCGCTGACCGAGGGGGGCCAAGGCGCCTGGTCGGAGCGTGAGCTGTGCGCGCATGGCTGTGAGGCGGGCGAGCTCGCCAGCGCCGATCGCTGTGGGCTCCCACCTTGTGAGTGCTTCGTGCGGGTGAGCTGGTGTGGCGCGAGCGCGGGCCGGCATGGTGAAGAGAACCTCGACTGTCAGGTGCCTCTCCTCCCAGAGCGTGATAATGACCTCCTAGGCTGTCGTGATGGGGAGTGGGTGGTGCTCGAGTCCTGTGAGTATGGGTGCCTCGAGCAGGCGACTGGGACGCCTGATGACTGTCGGCTCTTCCCTGACCTCGGTGAGGAGCGCTGGCCAGACTGCCCTTCAGCGCCTCTGCTTCACGCTGGCCTCCACCCTGAAGCATCAGATCGCTTACGTTGCGCTGGGGTGAGCGCCAGCAGGATCACTCAGACGATCGGGAGCGCCCCTGCCTCTGCTGGGTATCACGCCGCCGATGGGAGCGCCAACGGCCTAGACTATTGCGCGGCCGTGGACTTGCGTACCCGTGACCTGTCAACCGCTCAGGTCCGCGAGCTCCTCGACCAGCTCGGGCGTAACGGCTTCGCGGCCTGGTATCGTCAGCCCGGAGCAGATGGCTGGCCATCGAGTCAGGCGCCTCACATACACGCTGTGTTCGCAGGGGTCAGGATGAAGTCTCAGCTCAGGGGGCAGGTCAGAGACTTCCTCGAGAATCGGAATGGTTTATCCTCCCACACGGTTTATCAGTTTTGGGACATCCCTGTAGAGATTAAGACCTTAGTCGCGGAGCTCTTTGGTCGCCACTACACTCCCTAGCCTCTTGTAGCTACGCATGAACGCCATCCCTCAACTTTCACTTCGCTAGAGATGAGCTGGGCCTATAAAATTGAGCTCACTTCACATCAGTCAGTCTCTTAATATAGGGCGGTACGCTTGATCGTGAAGCGCCTTGACCCTACGCGCTCACACGCGCTGGAGACAGCGCTCCGGTGAACTGGAGCGCAAGATGAGCGCCGCGCTCAGCCGGTTGCCTCGCTCGCTCGCTGAGGGGTCACGCTGGTGATGCGATCGCTCTAGAAATTCACCCTCTGGGTCAACCCTCACCGCGTGCTCCGCTGCGTAGAGCCCATCAAATTGTGGCGCGAGCAACGCCTCTCCCTCCTCCCCGAGCAAGAGGAGCGCGAAGCTGCTCTCGGGCGCGCTCGCTTGATGCTCACGGATCACCTGATCGGCGTTCCTCCATCTCCCTCGTGGGCCCTCAACCCAAAGCGCGCTCAGCGCTTGACTTTGCGTGTGCGGAGGGTCGACGTGGATGATCGTCACTATCCCTCGGTCTTGGTGACTGTTCAGTGAGCCGTGGTCATAATTAAAGAGGTTAAAGAAGGTCGGGTGAAAGGGGTGCTCAGCCGGGAAGGGCTCATGGGGAGACTGGCTGAAGAGCTCCCCTACCCCCGCGACCCGCTCAAGCTCGTCGCCCGCGAACGGAGACAGGCAGTCGATCGCGGTCTTATAGAGTGAAGAGAACACAGCGCGGTGCACCGGCTGGTAGTGGACCTCGTCGACGTTGATGGGAGGGAAGCGAAAGCCACCGAGCTGTGAGGCCTCAGCGAGCCCCTGCTCAATCGCCTCAGCTCGCTCTTCAATATCGAGCTCTAAGAGGCCAAAGCCTCGAGCCCGGAGCTGGCGGAGGAGCTCTTCTTTATAGCCTCGAGTAGCGCTACTTAAGGCGCTCACTGGGATCGCGGTGTCTCTCATGGCGGGGTCGCTCAGCTCAGTGTTTAGGGTCGCGGGCTAACATATAGGTCTCTCACTTGATGAGGGCAAGCCCCTTTGGGCTGATGGGTCGCTGTGTTAGTGTCTCATGTCTTTTATGAAACAAACCTTGAACGTGGAGGTCAAGATGAGAACCTTAGCTCTGAGCGCGCTGTTATCCTTCGCTCTAATCGGCTGTGATGATGAGACTGGCGCGGTGAACGGTGGGCAGACCGACGCAGGTCAAGCCGAAGCGGGCGCGATGAACGGGGGCGCGATGAACGGGGGCGCGATGAGCGGGGGCACGATGTACGGGGGCGCGATGAGCGGGGGCGCGATGAGCGGTGGCGCGATGAGCGGTGGCGCGATGAGCGGGGGCGCGATGAGCGGTGGCGCGATGAACGGGGGCGAGGAGCTTGGCCCGGAGGTCACCCTGACGGTAAAGGCGCTCAACCCGCTGAGCGGGCAGGGGCTCGCTGAGCTGAGCGCATCGCTCGTCTCTAGCGCTCCAGAGGGTCAAGCGTCGATCACTGACATGAGCGGTGAGGCGAGCTTCAGCGTCCCTGCCGGCTCAAGCTATGAGGTCACGCTCGACGCCGAGGGCTACTCTACCCACCACCTCTTTGGTGAGCTTGGGATGAGCGACGCGACCCAGATCTCTTTTGTCAGCGCCGACACGCTCACTCGACAGGTGTTCTCTGCCTTGGGCCTCACCCCTAATCAGGAGACTGGGATCGTCGTCATCGGCTTAGATCGACCTGACCTCTCGCCTGCGATCGGCACAAGCGCGGAGCTGTCAACTGACTACGCGGAGGCCTTTGTGCTCGGGAACTTTGGCCCAAGCCGTGGGCGTGAGGTGATCACGGGGGGCGGGGGCTTTGTCAGCTTCGCCAACGTCACCCCCGGTGAGGTCGAGGTCCTCGTGACACCCGCTGAGGGTGAGCGGTGCGCTGTGTTCCCACGGAATGAGTCCACGAGCTTTACGATCCCTGTCTACGCAGGGCAGGTCAGCATCGTCGCCTTCACGTGCCAAGCCGAGTGAGGGGAGCTCTAACCGAGCCTCTCCTCCCACTCAGGGAGCTTAAAGCCGATCAGCGCGTAGCCCTCAGCCACCGCGATCGGGCGCTTGATGAGCATCCCGTCTGTGGCGAGCGCCCTGAGCTTCTCGGCGGAGCTCATGCTGGGGAGCTTGTCCTTAAAGCCACCCCCTCGGTAAGACTGGCCTGAGGTGTTAAAGAGCGCCTTCATCGGCTTCTCTGAGCGCTCGTGGATGGTTTTTAACTCCTCCGCAGAGGGTGGCGCGCTTGAGAGGTCGATCGCCTGAAAGTCAACGCCTTGCGCCTCAAGCCACTTACGGGCCTTTACGCAGGTGCTACAGCGGGGGTAATGGTAGAAGGTGATCATGGGTCGCTCCAGATGTGTGTGTGAGCTTCTCTTGGCTCAGTAGCACAGATCTTGAGCGTACGCACCTACAGCCTGCGTACAGCCGTCTCCACTCTTTCCCTTTACCTGATGTAGAGCTCATGAGCGACCTCACCTCTAGGCAGAGACTCACCCAACGCCTCACCCGAGCCCCGCTCGCGTGGTCGCTCACGGCGGTCGCGTTGAGCGTCATAAGCGCCTCACCTGCGCTCGGGCTTGTCGTGGGCCTTGGGATCAGCTTGAGCGTTGGAAACGGCGCGCGCGCCCTGACCCAACGCTTAAGCAAGCGCCTCTTAAAGCTCGCCGTGATCTGTTTAGGGGCGGGCTTACAGCTTGAGGTGGTGCTCAAGGTGGGGCGCTCGTCCCTTGGCGTGACCTTTATGTCCATCATGACCACCTTAGCGCTCGGGGCCCTGCTTGGGAGGCTCCTCGCTGTAGACAATAAGGTCACCGCGCTGATTAGTAGCGGGACGGCGATCTGTGGTGGGAGCGCGATCGCGGCGGTCGCGCCCTCGATTCGCGCGAGCGAGGCACAGACCGCGGTCGCGATGCTCGTGGTCTTTGTGCTCAACGCCTGTGGGCTGTTGCTGTTCCCTTACCTCGGAGAGTGGATGGCGCTCAGCGAGGCGGAGTTTGGGTTGTGGGCCGCGCTCGCGATCCATGACACGAGCAGCGTCGTGGGGGCCGCTACGCTCTATGGTGGGGTCTCGGTCGCGGTCGCGACCACCGTGAAGCTCACCCGCGCGCTGTGGATCCTACCCCTTTCTTTTGTGAGCGCTCGCCTCTATCGAGCTCAGTCCGCCGCGAAGCTCCCGTGGTTCTTGGTTGGCTTCCTCGGTATGGCGGGGCTCAGGGCCCTCACCTCTGAGCTCACGTGGTCCCCTGAGCTCTTTGGGTTGATCTCATGGGCCGGTAAGCGCCTGATGGTCGCGACCTTGTTCTTCATCGGCGCGGGGCTGAGCCTCACAGAGCTTAAGGTGATCGGCCTGAGGCCCCTCTTGCTCGCCGTGAGCCTGTGGGTCTTCGTGTCGCTCGGCGCGCTCTGGTTGATCAGCGCTGAGCTGGTTCAGGCGCCTGTCTTTTAAGCGTCACACCCTTTAGGGTGAGCGACCCCTCCTTAGGGTTGATCTGGTACGGCTCACAGGCCGACTCAAGGCCCGCGCTCAGGCAGAGCCTTGACCCCTCGACCCACCACAGCCCTCGCTCGAGGGGCTTCCCCTCTTGAGCCCCATCTTGAGCCCCCTCTTGAGCCACCTGTGTGCCCGGCGCATGATGAACTCGGGTCGCGCCAGACGCGCTTAAATGTACACAGAGCCCTAAGCCACACCAGCGCCCGACCAACGACCGAGGTCGCTTCGCTTCAACAGGCTGGCGGGTTACAGGCGCCACGAGCTCCTTGGGGGGCGTAGCGCTCACCGCGCTGTGACCCCCAAGGAGGGCGCTGAGGGTGATCAGGTAAGGGCTAATGCTGTGGGACACAGCTTAAGCCTTCCCCTGGCCCGCCAGGGCTACAGACGCCAAGGGTCGCGCTCTTAGAGCGACCCTCTGAGAGCGTGCAACGTTGCCCTACACGCGTGCAACGCTGAGGCTCCTCATCGCTTGTGGGGCGAGGGGCGCGTCGCTTGCCTGGGCACGCGCACAGGCCACACAGCGAGGCGGTGAGGAGGGTGAGCTTGATAGTCAGCTTGATGATTTGTAGACGAGCCATGAGCGCTCCTAAACGCTAAGGGAGGTGATCGATAGAGAAGCGAACTGAGGCGACCTGTGCGTCTCCTAAGGTCGTGAGCACACGGTCCGCTTCTTGAAGACGCTCGCTCAGCTGTGCGGGAGGCCCACGCTTGACGACCCCACGGAGCGCGGTCTGCTTCAGCTGGTCAAGGAGCTGAGGGCTCAGCTTAAGGCCACGCGCTCGCTCAAAGGCATGAACCCTTACGCGCGAGGCGACCAACTGGAGGCGCTCGGTGACGCCACCTCGATCATCGAGCTCATACCAGCCCTCCCCTGGGAGCACATACTCAACGCCAGCCTTAGCTAGATTCGAGACCCCTGGGACCGGGAAGAGCACCGCGAGCTCGCCGTTGTCGTTGTGTAAGAAAAGGTAGAGGTATACATTCTCTGAGCTCTTAAGGATCAGCCTCAGCTGATCTCCGCTCTTGAGGCTCGCCCCATCACAGTCAGGGTAGAGGGCGCGTGAGCCTCGAAACTCATACTGGCACTGAAGCGCAGCCTCAAGCTTGAGCGGGGGGCGCGAGCGAGCTGGGTTCATTGGGGCCCGCGCGTCACCGTCAGCGCTCACTCCACTGAGCGTCGTCGTCCCTCGCTTCACAAGCTTTTGGCCCACAGCGCCTTGTGCTGGAGTGGGTGAGGAGGTGGGCGTCTTGGCTTCGCTCACGCTCAACGGGTCGCTCGCTCGGCGTCCCCTTGAGCGGAGGCGCTTTGGACGGGAGCGCTCCGAACGAGGGCGCTTTGAACGCCTCTGTCTCTGTGTCTGTCTCTGTGTCTGTCGCCCTGTCTTAGCGTGGGGTGGGCTTGAGAGCGCTTGGGGAGGCCCGAGCGTGAGCGCGCCTGGGGTGCCCTTAAGGAGCAAGGTCTGGATCGGCTTCGCTTCTTGTAGGGTGAGCTCACCTTCGTAGATTTTTTGTCCCCCTTGAAATAGAGCGACCGTATGTCGACCTGCGCTCGTCAAGGTAGACAGCGGGAGCTCACCTCTCAGCTCATCATCGAGCGCGACCTTAACCGGAGGCGTATGGTCAACCTGGCTCGCCCCATTGTGACGCAGTGAGCGCTCAGGAGGGAGGCGGAGGTCTAGGCGGACCTCACAGCGCTCAACAGTGGCGTTGAGCTCCTCTGTGACCCGCCAGATTTCAGGGCAACCACCTGACGAGCAACGCTCTCCAAGGGCTCTCCAGAGCTGGAGTTGACGCTCACAGCTCAGTGGCGCTTGTCGGCTCAAGGTCGCGATCCGCTTAAGGATCGAGCGCTCTTGGAGCCCACGGTAGGCGCGCTCATAATGAAGGATCGCTCGCTTCCACTCCCCGCTCGCCTTGAGGCGCTCCGCCTCCTCGAGCGCTTGGTAGGCGAGCGCCTCTGTCGCGGTCGTGGCTGAGCGCTGCGCAGAGGTCTCCACAGGGACCTCAGCGCTCAGCGCTCCATAGCGGAGCGCCAGGACCCAGAGTAACGCGGAGATGAGAAGCGAGGGAGGCGTGCGGTTCATAAGCACACCCTATAGCATGACCGAGCGCGAGCGCGTCACCAAACCCTCGCTCTGACTTGCTAAATTACTCAAAGGGTGCTAGTGCCTACCCTCCCGAAACAGAGATCAATCACTCGCGAGCGCGGGTGAGCTGATGATGACCATGACGAAGGTGAGGTGCGCGTGAGCGCTAAGTTAAACCCCGAGACCATGACCGTTGAAGACGTCACACGCCACGCAGCTCAAGTGTTGTGGGAGAAGCAGGCCCGTGACATCCAGATCCTCGACGTCGAGGAGCTAGTAGGCTACACGGACTTCCTGATCATCGCCAGCGCTCGCAACGAGCGCCACGTTCAGGCGCTCAGCAACACCCTCGAGCGCTCGATGCGTGACCTCACGCTCCACAGCCTCAGCCGTGACCCCGTCCGTAATCGCAAGTGGGCGGTCGCAGACTTCGGTGACTTTGTCGTGCATATCTTTGTGGTTGAGGAGCGTGAGCTGTATGACCTTGAGGGCCTCTGGCATGAGGCGCCTCGGCTCGACTTTGCCCCTGAGGGCGCAGGGAAGCCCTAAGCGCCCGAGCGCACGCGATGAAGATTAAGCTGATCGCCGTAGGAGGGCTCAAGCAAGAGTACGCGAAGCTTGGCTGCTCAATGTTCACCGAGCGCCTCGCGCGTATGTGTAGGTTTGAGCTGATCGAGGTGCGTGACGCGAAGCGTAAAGGGAGCGACGTGGCCCGCTGGAGAGCTCAAGAGGCTGATCACCTCCGTCAGGCCCTGAGCGGGGTCTCGACCTGGGTCGCGCTCGATGAGCGAGGGGAGGAGTGGGGGTCTGAGCGACTCGCCCGAGAGCTCCAAGAGCGCCAGACTCGCTCTCACAGCTCGCTCGCCTTCGTGATCGGTGGACCCGATGGCTTTGACCCGAGCCTGCTCAAGAGCGCCCCAAAGACCCTCCGCTTAGGGAAGATGACCCTCCCCCACGAGCTCGCGCGCCTCGTGCTCCTCGAGCAGCTCTATCGAGCGCACTCGATCCTCGCGAACACCCCGTACCATAGGCCCTAAATCGATCGCTTAAGCGACAGGCGACTCAGGCAAACCTGAGGCGTACACTCAAGCGCGATGATGAGATACCTACAGTCCACGGCTCCGAGGGTCGCCTTCACTCTACGCAGGGCTCCGCGCGGTTCACGACCGCCGTCACCGCGCTGAAGGAGAACGAGGCGGAGAGGGCGTCCTTGACCCCATCGCCGTCGAGGTCGATGTCGAGCTTACTGCGTAAAAAATTCAACATCAGGGTCGCGAAGCCTGGGCCGATCTCAGGGTCATTTACCACGACCTCCTCAAGATCAACAAAGGTCACCGCGCCACCAAGCATCCCCCCGCTGATCGTCGCTCCATCCTCGCTGAGCTGTCCAGTCATCTTCGCCTCGCGCAGGAGCACCTCCGTGTCGCTGAAGCTCACAAGGAAGCGGAACTGCCCCCCTTCTCCTGTGAGCGCCCCTCCGCTGAGCGTCATGCCCTCAAACTGGCTCTCAGGCTCACCTGATGGCTCGAGGCTACTACAAGAGATAAAGAAGTCCTGCTCACCATTAAAGTTATTACGGCGTCGATCATCGCTGTCGCGCCCTAAAAATATGTCCACGTTGACGTGCTCATCTTCAACGAGGTCATCGAGGCGATTAAAGTCTAGGAGCAGGAGCAGGTCACCTCGCCTCACGCTCCGCGCGATGAACTCATTTGGGTCCCCTCCAAGTACAGGCCCAACCACAGGGTCCGCAAACAGGAGCGCGAGCCCGTTGTTCGGAGCGCCGTCACCATTTAAATCAAAGCCCTCATCCGAGGCGAGCAACACAACCTCATTCATCACATACTCTGGGTTGATCCCTGTGTCTGGGCCTAGGTCGGGTGCCATGTCAGGATCCATATCGATGAGCATGTCAGGTAGCTCCATATCGATGAGCATGTCAGGGAGCGCTGAGCCTGCCTCCATGTCACCTGCTAAGCCTACACTCCCGTCAAGCTCAGCTCCCCCTAGCGCCATGTCACGCTCCACCCCCCTCGCCTCAGAGGGCGTCGCCGTGTCCTCTTCACAGGCGGTTATGGGGAGTGACATACACAGGGTGAGCGCAGTCATAAGGCGCGAATAAAGTGTTAAGGTGTGTACTCTAATCATAATCTCGGCCCAAGGGCTCAGCTCAGTTTGTTTCAGGGCAGTCGTCACGCGTCAGCTCGTAAAACCGCCTCTCCTTGTTGATAGAGCAGTTCATCGCGTTTAAGCCTGCCCCTTGAAGGTTAGAGCAGGTGAGGCTCCCCGTCACACGGCCCGCTCCACACTGATTACCCTCTTGTAGGTATACAGTAGACTGACCGGGGGTGTGCGCGACACAGCCACGCCTGTCGCCCCCATCAAACACAATGTCACACGCGATCGGGTGAGGCGCCTCGGGTGGGCAAGACACCGTGAGACAGTCGCCGTCTAGGTCGAGGTCGGCGACCACACAGCCCTCTTCATCTACCGTCCCGTCACAGTCATTATCGACTAAATCACAGACCTCTTGTGGCTCAGAGGCACACTCCCCACACGCGTTACGCTCACCCTCGTCGATGCTCCCATCACAGTCATTATCTAGCCCATCACACAGCTCTGTAGGCAGAGGTCCACAGTATCCACAGGCGTTGAGGAGCCCCTCATCTACCGCGCCATCACAGTCATTATCTTGACCATCACAGAGCTCAGCCCCCACCTCTCCACAGGCGCCACAGGCGTTTGTCACCCCCTCATCGACCTCACCATCACAGTCATTATCTTGGCGGTCACACTCCTCATCTCTCACCTCACCGCAGGCGCCACAGGCGTTTGTCACCCCCTCATCTGCCTGTCCATCACAGTCATTATCGATCAGGTCACAGACCTCTAAAGGGAGCTCTCCGCATACCCCACAGGCGTTCGTCACCCCCTCGTCGGTTTGACCATCACAGTCATTGTCGACCTCATCACAGATCTCTTCAGGGAGCTCTCCGCAGACCCCACAGGCGTTTGTCACCCCCTCGTCGGTCTGTCCATCACAGTCGTTATCCACCTCATCACAGAGCTCTTGAGTAGGGGGCGTCCAGCCCTCACAGCTCATCCACGCCTCACCGTTGAGGCTACAGACCCGTGACCCATCGCTACACGCGCCTACCCCTCGCGTCACGATCGGCCCTCCATAGCAAGCGCTATCGTCGCTACATGGGCAGGAGAGCTCCTCATCAGGGAGCCCATCGCAGTCATTATCGAGCCCATCACAGCGCTCATCCATACACTCAATCAGCTCGGGTTGAGGCTCTTCTCCTGCCTGCTCTCCCGCCTGCTCTCCCGCCATGGAGCCCGCGTTTATGTCACTTTCTACACCCGCTTGAGGCTCCCCAGCCCCCCCCCCGCCGGTCTCAGCTCCTCCCACCACTAAGACGGGCTCGGGGACATTTGTGCAACTGAGCAGGAGCGCGCTAGCAGAGAGCACAGGGAGTAGAGCAAAGCTGGTTTTCATAGGTTTCACCATATGATATTGAACGCATGTGATATATCTACTCTGTACCCTGCTCCTTGGTAATGAATCAATTAAAGCTTGATTTAATTATACTTAGCTAAAAAAGCTCCTGGAGCTCACCGAGCTGTTATGCCTCGTAGAAAGCCACTCATCGGTATGTCGAGAGCTCGTAAGCGATCATTAAACAAGCCTAACTAAGGAGCGTCATGCGTACACCCTCAACGTCATCAGTCACACCCAGCCACTCTGAAAGCGTCGAGGAGGTCTCAAGGAGGGTCATCCTTCAAGGTGGGCTCGTCGGGTTAGCCTCAGCGCTCGCGAGCGCTCACCTGCTGGCCTGCTCTGAGGACCCATCACGGACAGCAGGTAGCTCACCGCTCGACATGATGGGTGACGAGGGCCCTCACTCCATGGGTGATCATGGGCTAACGGGAGAGGCTGATATGGGCGAGCCCCTAGATATGGCCGAGCTCCCCGACATGGACGAGGTCAGAGATATGGCCGAGCTCACGGATATGGCTGACATGACAAGCCCAGTGGGTGGAGAGCCCGTAGCTGAGGTAGACATGATCACCGAGGGGCTCCCACCTGCGGACTTCCCAAGACGAACGCTCCCCTCACCCCCTGCGCTGAGCTCGGAGATTGACTCGATCGGACCTCTCTTGCCCCCTGATGAGAACGGCCTACGGCTCCCTGAGGGCTTCAGCTCACGGGTCATCGCCCGCTCTGGACAACCTGTTGGGGACACGGACTATCGATGGCACCCTGCGCCCGATGGGGGGGCCACCTATCCAACCGAAGATGGGGGCTGGATCTACGTCTCGAACTCAGAGGTGCGCCTCCTCGGTGGGGTGAGCGCGGTTCGATTTAACGCGTCCGGTGAGCTCGTGGACGCGTACAGCGTCTTAAGCCTCACCGATAAGAACTGTGCGGGTGGCGCTACGCCCTGGCACACTTGGCTCTCGTGCGAAGAGACCTCCACCGGCCAAGTGTATGAGTGCTCACCGTGGGGCGATCGTGACCCCATCCTGCGCCCTGCGCTCGGGACCTTTAAGCACGAAGCGGTCGCCGTAGACCCCCGCTCAGGGCTCCTCTACCTCACTGAGGATGAGGGAGACGGGGGCCTCTATCGCTTCACCGCGACCCAAAACAACGCGGATGGTCACCCCCACCTCGAGGCTGGGCTCCTTGAGGTCGCCTCTGTCTCAGAGGACGGCCGTGTAAGCTGGTATCCTGTCCCAGACCCCTTGTTTACGGGTGAGCTACCCACTCGCCGTCAGGTGCCTGAGATGACAAGCTTCGATGGGGGTGAGGGGATCTGGTATTTTAACGACGTGATCTACTTCTCGACAAAGGGCGATAACCGCGTGTGGGCCTATCACATCGGGCGCGCCCAGGTAGAGGTGATCTATGACGGACGTGGACATCTCAGTGGGGTAGATAACCTCACCGTCTCATGCTGTGGTGACGTCTTAGTCGCCGAAGATGGCGGCGATATGGAGATCGTAGCCATCGCCTCTGATGGCTCACTCAAGACGCTCGTCCAGGTCGAAGGTCAAGAGGACTCCGAGATCACCGGCCCTGCATTTGACCCGAGCGGAACTCGGCTCTACTTTAGCTCACAGCGAGGCCCCACAGACCAAAGCTCTGATGGGATCACGTACGAGGTCACTGGGCCCTTTCACCGCCTCGTTTGACCCTGATTAACGAACATGAGGAGCCCCCAGGAGCTGAAGTGTCAGGTGGCTACCCTTTAGTAACTTTAGTAAAACCCTGTGGGCCTCAGCTGATCGGGATTTGTTTGCGCATGAGGTCGAGTATTTCGCCGATCGTGTTGCAGGCACAAACGCCCCCCTCAATCATAAGCTACCTAAGCCCATCACTTGCCTTCGTCTAGCTCTTTGATCATGAACACCTGACCAAAGGCGCCTACGGATAAGAGCTCACCTCGGTCGCTTGACCTAGAGGGGATGGTCAAGGTCGAGCACACGACATAGTGATTGAAGCTCGCCCCCTTAAGGAGCGCCTTAATCACCCCGCCACCTAGCATAGAGGCAAAACCTGCGCCGATCATCTCAGCGCCACTCTTTGGCTTAAGCTCACTCTGTAGCTCATGCACAAAGCGCTCCTCAATATAATTGACGTGCTCCTCTCGGCTCGGGGCAGTGATACTCATGAGGATGATGAGAAATCCGAGGACGATGGTAGCCTTGTTCATGCTGAGCGCTCCATTGAGAACGGTTAGGGCTTCATCTTTCATTTTTTGTATCTGCAGGGAAGAGAAACAGCGCCAGAGGGACTTACAGAAGCGCCTAAAATAGGAAGACTCGCTCGTTCAGATCGATCGAGTCACTTGGCGAATAGGAAGCGAATAGGAGGCGAAGAGCAGAGCGACGTGAGCGGAAGCTCGCGTACCAAGAGGTGATGAGGGGCCTCTGAGTCGACTCAGAAGCTCAAGAGTAGCGTGAGCTCAGGCTCGATGAGCTGACAGCCTCCACCTGTGCAACCAAAGGCGCGCGTCAACCGCGCGCCGAGCCCAACGAGGAGGCTAGAGGACTGCCATAGCGCTCCAATCCGCCCCCCATACGCGTCATAGCTCTCAAGCTCAAGGCGCGTGAAGGTGTGCTGGTAAAACACACCCGCATACGGGACAAGGGGCCTCGTGTGATACAGGTAGTAGCTCACGCCTGGGGCGAGGGTCGTCAGCCCTTGGCCTCCCGTGAGCGGGAGCCACGCCTCAAGGCCTAACTGCGTCGCGAGGCCAGGCGCTACGAAGTAACCATACCGACCTTGTAGCGCGAGGTAGGTGTCTGATCCAACCCGCGCGCTCCCTCCCCCTAACAAGAGCTGACTACGCCCGGTCGCGAAGGGCCCTGGGTCAACTGGGCGCTCAACCTGAGGTGGGGTGGCCTGAAGCGCTGAGGTGAGTAACAGGCAAAGCACAGCGCAGAGTGAGCGCACCGCGATGGGGCTCGCAATGAGGCTCACGACGCGCATCTCCTTACCCCTCTTCACGCGCCTTAAGCGCCTCTCTCACCCTGCTGAGGACCTCATCGCGGTCGGCCTCTGAGTTCACAAAGTCCAGATCATCGACCTCAATGACCAGCTTAGGTGAGCGGTCATAGCGATCGAACCACTCCTCGTATAAGGCGTGCAGGTGGCGCATGTAGTCGTGCGGGATGTCCTGCTCCTCCGGGCGCCCTCTCAGCTCGATGCGCTTGAGGAGGGTGTCGACCCGCGCCCTCAGATAGATCATGAGGCCGGGGCTCGGTAAGAGCTGGATAAATTCATCGTAGAGGTCTTTGTACGTCCTGTACTCCTCGTCGAGCATGTGACCGCTACGCTTCAGGTGCTCAGCGAAGATCTCCGCGTCCTCGTAGATGGTCCTGTCTTGGATCATCGGGGCGCCGATCGCGAGGTGGGCGCGGTGGGCGTTAAACTTATGCACTAAGAAAAACACCTGGCTGTGAAAGGCCCAGGCGCTCATGTCACTGTAGAAACGCTTGAGGAATGGGTTGTCTACGTTCGGCTCATGAAAGGGGGCGAGCCCGAGCTCATCACTGAGGAGCTGTGTCAGGCTCGACTTACCTACGCCGATGTGACCGGCGATCGCTAAGTGCTTAATTTTGGGCTGAATTCTGGGCTGTGTACTGCTGTCCATCGCGCGCTCCTGTTGGCCAGTCTCTCTCGGCGAGCGTCTCAGCGTGTCACGTTAAGGGTTCGCGACGCAGCTCGTAGGCTCTCCCTCTGAGGGAGATACACAGGCGCTCCCCTCAGGGCAAGTCACATAGCTCACGCTGTCGTCACATGGGCCCCCAAGCGGGTATTCACCACGCGCCGTGAGCTCGTATGTCCCTGACTGGCTCCCAAAGCCGTCCACGAAGATGAAGGTGTCACCCGTCTGCACAGACACGCTGAGCGAGGCTGAGCCTCCCCCTTGTGGGTCACGCGCACAGCTGAGCTCACTGCTCACGGGCGCGCAGGTCGGCTCCTCTGGTGGGCAGGGGAGGGTCGGCCGACATGCGCTCCTAGCGTACAGCACGGTCGCGAAGCTCGCGCCTGTCCCCTCAGCGCCCAAGGTGTCTAAGCTGAGGGTCGCGGGGTGGTTGAGCGCGACCCGCCAGATCGCCTCGGGCGCGGCCCCAAAGGCGCAGGCCCCGACTTGGGTACCCGTGAGCGCGCTCGTGTCCCCTGTGACGCTCCCTGACTCAGGGAGGAGCGGGATCTCAAGGTCACACGCGCTCTCCTCAGTTTGATCTGAGGCGGATGAGCAACCGTCATCTGAAGGGTAGTCTGTGAGCCCATCCTCATCGTCATCGATGGTGTTCCCACACGCTGGAGCAGGGTCTGGGTCAAGCTCATCAAGGTCATTGAGGCTCTCACAGCCGGGGTCGTTCGGGAAGTCCACTCGGTCGTCCCCGTCATTGTCGAGCCCGTCTCGACAGGCGGGCTCATTAAACTCATCTGTGTCATTGGGGCTTGTACAGCCTGGGTCGTCTGCGTCAATGAGCCCATCCCCGTCATTGTCACACCCATCAGCGCACGCGGGCTCTTGGGCGTCCTCTGTGGGGTCATTGGCGCAGGTACAGCTCAGGTCAGCTCGACCAAAGCCCTCAAAGTCGGTGCGACCGTCCCCATCATTGTCGACGCCGTCACGGCACTCAGGCGCCTCACGCGCGTCTGAGGCGGCATAGCAGTCTGGGTCTTCACCAAAATCAAAGAGGCCATCCCCATCATCATCAATGTCATTCGCACACTCAGGGAGCTCAGCGGGCGCGCGCTCGAGGTTGTCGAGGGCGCTGTCACAGCCTGGGTCGTTCGGGTAGTCGGTTCGGCCATCTTCGTTGTTATCTAGACCGTCGTCACACTGTGGGACGACGCAACGACTCGTGCCGTCGAGCTGCTCAAGACAGCTCGCGCCGTCATCACATGTCCAGCTCAATGAGCCGTCACAGCGCGCCCCTTGGGCGAGCTTCGCGTCGAGCTGGAGACGCCAGATCCCCCCTGTCCTAAAGCGACCATCTACGAAGAGGTAGACGTCCTCCCCTACCGCGCGTGGCCCAATGCTCAGCGGTGTGAAGGTTGTGCTTGTGCTACAGGCGAGCTCGTCTGCAACCCCGCCTCCACAGCTCTCCCGCGCCGAGAGTACCATAGAGATGTCGCTGTTTCGACTTGTGATCGAGAGAGAGGCGAGCGGGCGGTCCTCTTCCACGCGCCACACGAGGAGCTCGTCTCCTCCCTCGTCTCCTCCACAGCTCGCGCTGAAGTCATTTGGGTCACCGTCGGTGTTGCCACGAGCGCTCCGTTGACCTGTGACGTCTCGGATCTCACGGCGCTCACAAGGGTCATCCTCGGTTGGGTCAGAGGCGGACGCACAGCTCCCAATGTCCTCTGGGAAGTCCGTGAGCCCATCCCCATCATTATCAAGCCCGTCCCCACACTCAGGCGCGGGGCTCGGGGTGCGCTCGCTGATGTCATTCGTCGAGAGGCAACCTGGGTCGCTCGGGAAGTCGGTGAAGCCGTCCTCATCATTGTCGAGCCCATCACGGCACGCAGGAGGGTTATACTCGTTGTTGTCCTCGCCTCCCTCACAGCCTGGGTCAAGCGCGTCGATGAGCCCGTCACCATCATTGTCTGCTCGGTCAGAGCACTGTGGGTCCGGCCCCTCGCGGTCATCAGACGCAGAGAGGCACTGCGGGTCGGCGGGGAAGTCGGTTAAGTTGTCGCCGTCATTGTCCAGCTGATCAAAGCACTCTGTCGCGCCTGGCTCATTGCTCTCATCCTGGTCCTCCGGAGACTCACAGCCAGGGTCTGCAGGGTAATCAGCACGCTCGTCACCGTCATTGTCGACCTCATCGGAGCAAACGGCGGGCGCGCACACCCCCTCTTCACTGCAAGCCTGACCTCTCGGGCAGAGGATCACTCCACCCTCCGGTGGACAGGGGTCACCCTCCGCGACGCGCCCCTCGATGTTTAGCACCACCGTCCCCTGCTCCGCGCCATAGCCATCCACAATGAACACATAATCACCGAGCGCGGGGCGGTTCAGCACCACGGCGCTCGTCCGTCCCTCTCCAGCGTCATCATTACACGCGACCTCGCTGTCGACACCTAAGCAGTCTCGCCGGACGGACAAGAGGGTGTCAAACCCACTCCCGAGGGTGTTGATCACAAGGCTCTCTACCGGGGTACGGAGCGTGTAAAGGAACACCAGCTCAGAGGCGTTGTTGCTCCGACAGGTGTCGAGCAGAGAGGGTGAACCTTCGCTGTCATAGACGCTCCTTGGGCTGTCGCTGACATCAATCCCCTCATGCCCAAGGCAGCTCCCCTCCTCACTCGGGTCACGAGGTCCACTACAGGCGCTGTCTGCGAGGTCGATCAGCCCATCCCCGTCGTTGTCGACCTCATCCTCACACGCGAAGCGCTCAGGGTCAGCCTCAAGTGTTCCGTCAGGGGAGACACAGCCTGGGTCACGAGGGTAGTCGATCAGCCCATCTCCGTCATCATCTTGACCGTTAGCACACTCAGGGGTCACCTCCATGTCAGGCTCAAGCGTCATGTCGACCTCCATGTCCTCCATCCCCTCATCCGGCGGGTCCATGTCGAGTGGGGGTTGCATCCCACCGAGCTCCACCCCACCCATCTCCACCCCTCCAGAGCTCCCTGCCTCAGTCGCGCCCTCCTCCCCTGCGCTCCCCCCGACGCCCCCCATGAGCCCCGCGCCACTCACGCCAGCAGACCCGGCAGACTCTGGCTCTCCTCCTAGGGTACCACCGCCCTCACCATCACAGGCGGTCAGATGGACACAGAGCGCGCTAGCGAGGAGCGCGATGACCACAGGTTGTGATGTGCTCAAGGGACTAAACAGGGTAGGGAGGCTCGTAGCGTGGGTCTTCATGTGGAGGCCTTTGCGCGTCGAAGGGTCGATCTAAACAAATCATCATCGCCTACCTTACTTAAGTCTCGGGCGAGCGTCTATCGTCCTCTGCCGTGAAGTGAGGCACCCGAATCGTTTGCGTGCGCGCCCAAGAGGATCTACTCTAAATCACCCATAGCGGGCGCGCATGCGCTCGATCTTCTTTAGGTTTAGCTAGCTGACGAGTGAGCGTGACGTGACCACAGCCTCAATGGGACCCCCTCCCCTACCGACAACACCTACCCCAAGCCCACAAGCGGAGCCTGTAGTCGGGATCGACCTCGGCACCACCAACTCCTGTGTCGCGGTGATGATGAACGGTGAGATCTTTGTGATCCCCGACGAAGAGGGGCGACGTATTCAGGCCTCCGCGGTTTCGTTTCTTGAGGACGGGAGCCTCCTCATCGGCGATGAGGCCAAGCAGGAGCTCCCCAAGAACCCTCGCAACACGATTTTTTCTGCGAAGCGCTTCCTCGGGTGGCCCTATGACAGCGATGAGGCGAAGCGCCTCCGCGCTCAGCTACCCTATCGGGTGGTCCGAGGCGAAGACCAAAACGCGATGATCGAGATCCGAGGGGAGCGCTACGCCCTACCTGAGATCTCAGCCCTCGTCCTGCACAGGATGCGTGACATCGCTGAGAAATATCTCGGACGCGAGGTGAACAAGGCGGTGATCACCGTCCCCGCTAACTTTAATGACAGTCAACGCCAGATGACCAAGCTCGCCGGTGAGCTCGCTGGGCTTGAGGTCCTCAGGATCCTGAATGAGCCCACCGCCGCCGCCCTCGCCTATGGCTATGGTAAAGGGATCCACTCTACGCTCGCCATTTATGACTTTGGTGGGGGGACCTTTGACGTCACCGTCCTCAAGGCCGCGGGCAACGTCTTTGAGGTCCTCTCCACCTCGGGAGACACCTACCTCGGAGGAGATGACTTCGACAACCGCCTCACCCGCGTGTTGCTCGTCTATCTTCAGAAACAGCACCCCTTTAACCTCGACCGCCAGCCCGAGCTCCGAGGCTTCATCAAGCACCTCGCTGAGGAGATGAAGAAGGCCCTCAGCTCCTATGAGCGACTCCAGCTCACGGAGATGGTCACCCTTGAGGAGTATGATGAGCCGGTCGAGCTGAGCGTGGTCATCAGCCGTGAGCTCTTTAAGACACAGTGCTCTGAGATCGTTGAGCGAACGTTCTCGATCTGTGAGGAGGCATTCTCAAGGCTCTCGATCAAGCCACAAGAGATTGACGATGTGATCTTAGTGGGAGGCTCAACCCGTGTCCCGCTCGTCCGTGAGATGGTGGAGCAGTTCTTTGGCAAGCGCCCCCGCACCGACATCGACCCGGATGAGGTCGTCGCGGTCGGCGCGGCGATCCAAGCGGCGATGCTCTCAGCTCCATTCTCGGTCGAGCATCTACAAAAGAGCCCGCTCCTGCTCGACGTCACCCCTGTCTCGCTCGGTGTCGTCACCGTACAAGGGATCTGCGAGATCCTGATCCCTAAGAACACCCCTGTGCCCTGTGAGACCCAGAAAGTCTTCACGACCACCCGAGACCAGCAGAGTGAGGTCACGATCCAGGTGCTCCAAGGGGAGAGCCGAGTCGCGACTGACAACATTAAGCTCGGTGAGCTCACCCTCACTGGGATCAGGCCCGCCCCTCGTGGGACGGTGCATGTTGAGGTGACCTTTGAGATCGACACCGATGGGCTCGTCTCGATTCGAGCCCGAGACGTCGACACAGGGGTTGAGCAGGGCTCTCATGTGAAGGTGTCTGCTGGCTACTCCGAGCATGAGATCAGCTCTATGAAGGAGCGCCTCAAGGCGCCAGACATCGCGGTGGTGCGCTCATGAGCACAGTAGAGACCCTCTCACGCGCCGTCGCTCCCGGCGCACAAGCGCTCATCATGCACCCCATTGAGGCCCAGCGCCCCTCCCTCGCCAGCGTCCTTGGGGCGCTTGGCTTCAGCGCCCAGCTCGTGAACACCCCACAGGAGCTCGCCACACAGACGCCACCGCTCGGGAGCATGTGGGTGCTCTTTGACCAAGGGGAGCTCACCGTGAAGTGCTGCGCCCACCTCCAGAGTCGTCAACAGAGGGTGTTTTGGGGGGTGATCGTCTTAGGGCAAGGTGATGAGGCGTCGCGTGGCGCGGTGATGGAGGCGGGCGCGGACGCCTACCTCTCCTATCCGTTTGGCCGTGACGACCTGCTTGGGCTCGCCCGAAGCATCACCGCTCAGCGGACCCCCGTCAGCTCGTGGAACATCTTGCCTCCTCAGCTCGCGACCGCGGTTGATAAAGCGTGGATGAAGCTTGAGCAGGTAGACTACTACGCGCTCCTTGAGCTGACGAGTGAGGCCTCAAAGTCTGAGCTCGAGCAGCGCTTCCATCAGCGCTCCTTACTCTTACACCCCGACCGTCACCGCGCGCTCAAGGCCCCTTATCCTCAAGTCTACGACAAGGTAAATGAGCTGTATAAACGCCTCCTTGAGGCCTATCGAGTGCTGTCCGACCCGAGCAAACGACAGGTCTATGACCTGATGTGCGCTCGTGGCGTCGTGCGCTGGCGTGAGCAGGTCGCGCGCGACATGCTACAGGCGGTCAGCCAAGCGAATAGCGAGCAAGGCAGGCGGGCGCTGATGGAAGCGGAGCGCCTGAGAGCGATGGGGCGCTGGCGTGACGCTCAAGCCTGTGTCCAGCACGCGCTGAGCTTAGAGCCTACCCATGAGCCCCTCCTTGAGCTCAGCGACTGCTACGCGCACGTCGTTCGTGTCCTCGAGCGTGAGCTCGCGGCGCATGGGGGCGCCCTGTGAGCGACGCCACACATGAGGCGCTCCCAAGTGGGCTGACAGCGGACAGCCTCCCGCTCCATCTCGCCATTATTATGGATGGAAATGGTCGCTGGGCCGAGGCGCAGGGGCTCCCACGTAGCGAGGGTCACAGGGCGGGCACTGAGGCGGTGAACCGCGTGGTGCGCTGGTGCAGGAGCTGGGGCCTCAGGCACCTCACCCTCTACGCCTTCAGCGAGCAGAACTGGGGGCGACCGGAGGAGGAGGTCGGCGCGCTCATGTCTCTCTTGCTACAGTACGTTCGTGAGCAACGCGAGGAGATCATTGAGCGGAGGATCCGCCTCAGGGTGATTGGAGATGAGGCGAGACTCCCGAGCTTCGTGCGAGGCCCGCTCAAGGCCCTGATCCAAGAGAGCGCCCAGCATGAGGGGATGACCCTCACCCTCGCCCTCAGCTATGGGGGGCGTGAGGAGCTCCTCCGGGCGACGAAGCGGATCGCGGCTCAGGTCCAACAGGGGACGTTAAGCCTCGACGCGCTCTCCGAAGAGCACATCAGCGGGGCCCTCGACGCCCCCGACCTGCCTGACCCTGACTTGATTTTCAGGACGAGCGGAGAGCGTCGGCTCAGTAACTTTCTACTCTGGCAGTGCGCCTACTCTGAGCTCTATTTTCTCGAAAGACCATGGCCGGAGGTCCGCGCCCAAGACCTCATCGAGGCGTTTGAGCACTTCGCGCAACGCCAGAGGCGCTTTGGGCTCACCAGCGCGCAGGTCAGCTCTTAGCGAGCTCAATTAAGACTGTTTATCGTTAAAAACAGCCACAGGGAGGCTACATATGTTAACTCGGGTCATCTCAGGGGTCGTGATGGCGCTCGGCGCCGGCGGGGTTCTGCTGTATACACCTTGGTGGGGGCTCGCCATCTTATCGGCGCTGATGGGCTGGGTCGCGATCGATGAATTCCAGCGGATGGGTCGCCCTGATCAGGCGAGCACAGCGAGGCTGACCTTGGGCGCGCTTGGCGCGCTCTTGGTCTTTAGCCCTGCGCTCGTGAAGCTTGGCTACGCGATCCCTGCGGGGCTACTCTGGACAGGCGCCTTCTTGACCGTCGCCTTTGGACACCTGAGGCGACCTCTGCCACTCGAGGGGAGCGCTCAGCGGGTCGCGGTTGACCTGATGGGGCTCAGCTATGTGGGCCTCACCCTCCCCTATCTGATCGAGCTTCGGCTCCTTGATGAGCAGGCGGGCTGGGGCTGGGTGGTGTTAGCGATGCTGATCACCTTTGGTGGAGACACTGGAGGCTACTTCGCGGGTCGGGCGCTCGGAGGCAAGCTCACTGGTGGGCGGAGGCTCTCGCCCTCTCTGAGCCCCAAGAAAACCTGGGAGGGCTTTGGGGGCGGGCTCCTGCTCGGCGTCGCAGGCGCGCTCACCGCTCGAGCGAGCTTCAGCGTCTGTGCGGACCTGAGCGTGCTTGACTGTCTCATTTTGGGGGTGGTTGGGGTCCCGCTTGGGGTGCTGGGTGACCTGTTTGAGTCTATGATGAAGCGCTCGGCGGGGGTGAAGGACAGCGGGTCGCTGATCCCTGGCCATGGGGGGGGGCTCGACCGCATCGACGCCTTGCTGTTCGTAGCGCCGGCGGTCTGGCTGTATGTGGTGCACCTCAAGCCCCTCCTCGCGAGCTGAGGTGGGTCGATGCTGAGCCTCATCTCCTTTATCGTCCTCATTGGGGTCTTGATCACGGCGCATGAGCTTGGGCACTTTATCGTCGCTAAGCTCGCTAACGTAAAGGTCCACACCTTCTCGGTCGGCTTCGGTCGAGCAATCCTCTCTAAGACCGTCGGCGAGACTGAGTACCGGATCGCATGGCTCCCGCTTGGAGGCTACGTTAAGCTCGACGGGATCGAGAAGGAGTTTGGTGAACTCCAGCAAGAGGCGCCTGAAGAGGGTGAGCTCAATCGCGAGCTCAAGCACGGAACGGAGCCCATGGAAGAGGGGCGCGCGCTTGGCGATAAGCCCGCGTGGGTGAGGGCGCTTATCTTTATCGCGGGCCCCGCGATGAACCTGCTCTTACCCTTCGCGCTCTTACCTCCTATCTACCTGCTCTCTCAGCGCTATGACGAGGTCATCAGCCCGCAGATGGGGGTGATCGATCAAGGCCTCCCAGCCTACCAAGCGGGCTTCCGAAACGGTGACCTGATCACCGAGATCAATGGGGTGCCGATCGAGGCCTTTTGGCAGGTCGTCGACGCAGTGGGCGCCTACGAGCCTACCGACCCCCCGCTCAACATCAAGGCCCTCCGCCCTCCTCTGAACACCCCTGTTGAGTACCAAGTGACGCCTGAGCGGATCGAGACGACCTCGATGTTTGGCTTCACCGACTACTATAATCGGATCGGCTTCCAGCCGATGAGCGCCTCAGCGGACGTGGCGATCTCAGCTCCAGAGGGCCCCTTCGCTCAGGCGGGCGGGCAGACCTTCGACCGCCTCTTGAGCTTGAATGGTGAGCAGATTGAGAGCCTGATCCACCTTGAGAAGCTCCTCCACGCCCACCGCGACGCCACGAGCTTAAGCCTTGAGGTGGAGCGCCTCAGTGACCTTAACGACGAGTGGCGAGCGCTTAAACGACGGAGCACGCTCACGCTCAACGTCGCCGGCCCAAGCGCGTGGCCTGCGTCTAGCGCCTCGCTCGTGGAGCGCCTTGGGGTGATGAGCTCGATGAGCTGTGTCTCCTCAATCGACCCGAGCAGCCCCGCCGCCCAGCTCTTAAAGGTGGGTGACTGCCTGACCGCCGTCGAGGGTCAAGCGCACTCGCTCCCAGGCTTCATCGACACTCGCCTGCGTCATGAGCCTGAGCAGGCGAAGCAGGTGAGCTTCAGCCGTGAGGGTGTCACGAGCTCCGGCTCGCTCTCGCTCCAGTCGCTCACCTATCATGACCCGCTGAACGGTGACCTTCCGTACTGGGGTCTGGGCTTCACCTTCGCTGGGATGACTCGAGAGGGGAGCGTCAGGCCCCCCCAGATGCTCGCCAACGACAGCCAGCGCCTCCGCTTCGCGTGGTATCAGACCACTGACTTTATCCAGTCTGAGCTCACCCGAAGCCTACAGATGATAGGGGGGATGTTCTCTGGAGCGGTGAGCCCTAAGCACCTGAGCGGGCCAGTGACCATCTTTTACCTCGCTGGACAGGAAGCAGAAGCGGGCTGGGAGCGCTTCATGTTCCTTATGGTGATGATCAGTATGAGCATCGCGCTCGTCAACCTCTTGCCTGTCCCTGGGCTCGACGGCGGTCACATCCTCATCGCGACGATCGAGATGATCATCCGCCGACGGCTCCCCATTAAGGTCCGCCTCGCGCTCCAGAGCGTAGGGGTGCTCTTTATCTTATCTTTAATCCTCTTCGCCCTCGGCAACGACGCGCTCAGGATGTGGAGGCTGTCGCAAGGGGGCTGAGTCAAGATCAAGCGATCTGAGCTGGTGTACCCTTAACAATCTAAGGCTCAAGCGCTGTCGTGCTCAAAGTAGCTCAGCGCCTTGTGATTCAGTTGAATTCGTATCGAACACTTGGTTTAAATCAAGGGAGGCCCTGTGCACACAGCGCGTGTGCGATCGTCTTTATGGAGCTTTCATGAGACACACCTTCATTCAAAAGTGCAATTATTTCAATGCCTTATCACTCATGTTTATCCTCAGTTGCTCAGATCTAGGCACGAGCGACTCCCTTGAGGGGGTTGAGAAAAACTCTGGCTCCCAAGACGCAGGAGATCGCTGTGCGCCAGGCTGTATCTGGTCAACCTACGCGGTCACGATAGGCGCTCAGGCCTCCTCATCTACCTGTACAAGCGGTGGCTGTGCCTGTGTCCGAGACGGTGATGTGGGCGTCCTCTGCCAGCCTGAGCAGAGCGGTGTGAGCCCCAACAACCCAAGCCTTGAACCGCTCCCAAGCCAGTCAGCTGGACAGCGCTGCGCTGAGGGTTGCGTGTGGTCGGTTGACGCGGTCTCGGTCGGGGCTCAGGACGCTGAGGCGAGCTGTGAGTGGGGGCGTTGCGCGTGTGTGGTCTCAGGAGACATATACACCCATTGTAGCCTAAGTGAGGGTGAGCCACAGCCCGAGCCACAGCCCGAGCCACAGCCTGAGCCACAGCCCGAGCCACAGCCCGAGCCACAGCCCGAGCCACAGCCCGAGCCACAGCGCACAGATGGGCGAGGGGCGCCGATTGAGGGCGTGCCCTACTTTTACCAATACGACAACGCCATCAGCCCGAGCGCGACATGCCAAAACACGTCGATCGCGATGGTGCTAGGCTATTATGGTTGGCGTGGTAACCCCGATCAAATCACCCAGCGTTGGGGGCGAGCCTACGCGCAGAGCCCGGCGCGGCTCGCAGAGGTCTTTAACATCCTCGCGGGTGAGGCAGGGCTGTCAGTGAGGCTCACACCCACTACACAAGGGACGATCGAGGGGCTCCAAGCGGGCCTCAGCGCTGGCCCTGTGATCGTCCACGGGATGTTCACCTCCTCAGGTCACGTGTTGGTAGTGATTGGCTATGATGAGCAGGGCTACTGGGTGAATGACCCCGCCGGCTCATGGGCCCAGACCTTTGAGGGGGGGTACGCGGGCTCCTTGGGTAACACTGCCGGCCAAGGGACCTATTACTCTCGAGCGGCGTTTGAGCAGGCGGTCACGACCCTTGATGGATACACGTACGCGCCCCTCTGGTACCACACCGTCAGCCAACAGTGAGTGGCCGTCAGCCAACAGTGAGCGGGTTGGGCTCTGAAGCCTCATCAGTAGACTCAAAACCTCACCACGCTCTTTGTCGGTGTTCGTCCAGTCACTCATCGCGCTGAGCTCAAGTAGGCCGAGCGTGAACCTCGGCGCATGAGCTCCGCTCATCGCTTCGCTGTATGGGTGTGAGCCACAAGCATGACTGAGCCCTGACCTGCTTAATATGGACGTGGACACAGACATTGAGGCGCCACGCGCCACCGGACAGCCTTTTATGTGAGCCTCTTATGTGAGGCTCTCCTTAAATATCGAAGTCGATAGAGAGCACATATGCTTGATCACAATGATAACTTCTATTTCCAACTTGTTTAACGCCAATCACATACGTCCCGCTGTCATCAGAGAACTGGTTCTCATTCCAGCGTAGCTCCTCATCTGAGTTGCTCCCATTCACGCTTGAATCGACCTCATTACGTGCGTTACAGCCTTCGACCTCTTTATATAAATAGACATCATAGTCCGCTCCTGATGGGATATTGGTGAGGTCAATCTTCACCTCGTCTCCAAAGGCGCTAAAGGTATCTGAGACCTGTACACAATAGTAATCCCAATCGTCATTCACATTGTCTATAGTCGCATAAATCGTGAGCACCGGGTTTTGCTGATCAATGGAGTAACATCCCTCACAGGTGTTGTTTGGCTCATAACTGTCAGGTCTCGTCTCGCTGTAACCATCACAGTTCTCATCGAGTCCAGAGCCACAGAGCTCAATCGTGGGTATCACAACCCCATCACATAAGCCCCACCCGCCCCACTCGCATTGCTCTGTACACGTTCTCTGTCGCTCACCCAGCATACAGAGCCCAACCGACGTCTCACCACAAGCCACGGTTTCGACTTCCCCAGGTACACAAGCCGCTAATGGCTCTTCGCATACACTCCAATCTCCCCATCCACAGCTCGCTTCACAGCTCCTTGATTGGACACCACAACTACCACAAGACCGTGTCTGAGGTGGCTCACTAGGGTCACAAAACCCACCCCCGATACACGCTCCAAACTCACCCCACTCACATTGATCGTTACATACGCGCTCCTGAGTCGCGCAGACC
>Ga0181593_10000883_pt1 | contig 26793 bp, 28 predicted proteins | sample 071ome_19_FD_133756 | JGI IMG/M metagenome (GOLD analysis project Ga0181593, IMG submission 133756) | Coastal salt marsh microbial communities from the Groves Creek Marsh, Skidaway Island, Georgia - 071413AT metaG (megahit assembly) | ecosystem: Environmental > Aquatic > Marine > Intertidal...
CCCGACGATGCCGCCCAGCATGTGGCCGAATTCGTCCTCGTAGATTTCCGAACAGGCGTGCGCGATCAGATCGTCGGCGCCGCCGCGCCCCTTTAGCCGCATGCCTTCGCGGAACAGGGTGCAGTAACCGCCCTCGGTGAAATGGCTGGCGCGAACCCCGACCTCGCCATGCGTGTGGTTGTGCTCAATCCGCATATCGGTGAGTTCCTGATCCGCTTTCCACTCTTCGATCCTGTGTGGATCCAGCGGTGGCGTGGCATCGTCGCGGATCGCGTCGTAGACGTCGGCGAACAGGCAGTAATGGGTGAACTCGTCCTGGATCGTCTCGATCAGGTCGAGAATGCGCGCCCGCGGCACGCCCGCATCGATCTTCGGGAAGGATTCCATGATCTCGGTCAGCGGTCCCATGAATATCCCGAGGTCCTTGTGCTCGCCGAGCCCCTTGCCGTTGAATTCCTTGAAGCACTGGCGGCGCAGCCACAACAGGTCGGTTTCGAGGTTGCGTACCGGCGAATCCCAGTAGGTGCGTACGACCTCGGCTTCTCCCGCCCAGAGCGGCGCGGAAATGTCGATCAGGTGCTGCAGGTTCGAATTCAGTGTCATTGTCCGGTCCGGCGCTGTTTTCGTGCAAGTGCCCGGAATCTACCGGCATGTCCCTTGCTTGTCATCCGGGGGCAGGCGGCGTCATACTGGGTACACAGCGTCGTCACAGGAGAAATGGAATGGATTCCGCTATCGAAGCCCCCAGGGAAAACCCGATCAAGGAAATCACCGCGGAGACGGATACGCGGGACATTCTTGCCAATGCAAAAAAATACGGCGAGAGCCAGGGGCTTGAGGATGTCTATATCGCCGATATCGACTCGCACCATAACGAGACCGAAAGCTGGCGCGAACTGGTCAATTACATCGAGGACCCGGTCATCCGGTTCCAGGCGCAGGATCATTTCAGCAACCGGTCGGGCGCGCCGCCTTACGGGCTGAACGGAGATCACGCGCTTCGCTACCAGGATTGCGGTGGGCGAATTATCCATCAGGGGAAGCGCGGCGAGCCGGTTCCGGAGGATGCTGGGGTGCACCGCGATGTTGTGCTGGCGCAGCGCGCCTACGAGGCGATGCAGGTCGATTACACGGTGGTGTTCCCGACACCGATGCTCAATCTCGGCTATCACCCGCAATATCACATGGAGGCCGTGCTGGGGCGCGCCTACAACGCATGGTTCTGCGATCGTATCCTGTCGGCCGACGACAAGCTCGGCTCGATGATTTACGTGCCGTTCAACGAACCGGATGCGGCAATCAAAACGGTCGAGGAATACGCCGACAAGAAAGGCGTGGTCGGCTTCATGGTCACGTCTGTCCGCCACAAGCCGGTGCATCACAACCAGTATATGAAGCTCTACGCGCTGATGGAGGAAATTGGCAAACCGTTCGGTTTCCACGCCGGCTATTACTGGGCCGACGAATGGTCGAAACAGATCAACCAGTTCGGCGCCATGCATGCGCTGGGTTTCGTCTGGTGCAACGTGGTGCACATGACCAACTGGGTGTGGAACGGCCTTAACGAGAAGTTTCCCGAACTGAAGGTGTGCTGGATCGAATCCGGCCTCGCCTGGGTGACGTGGCTGATGCAGCGCCTGGATCATCAATATCTGATGCGCCAGTCTGAGGCGCCGCTGCTCAAACGCCTGCCGAGCGAGTATATGCGCGAGATGTATTATACCTCTCAGCCAATGGAAACCGATCACATGAAAGCGCTGGAAGTGACCTGCGAGATGATCGACGCTCCCAACAAGCTGATGTACGCGTCCGACTGGCCGCACTGGGATTTCGACACGCCGTCGACCATCTGGGACCTGCCGTTCCTCGACGAGCAGGCCAAGCGGAATATCCTCGGCCTGAATGCTGCGAATATTTTCGGGCTGGAAGTGCCGGAGAACAAGCGCGGGTTGCCGGCTGCGGCGGAATAGCGCGTCAGGGGCCGTCATCCGGTCGCGGTTTGACCGCCACGGCCAGGATTGCCGACAGCCATAGGGTCGACAGCCACCAGCTCTGCCATATCCCGAAGCCGGCGCTGGCGATCGCGAAGCCGGTCACGAAAAGGGCGCAAAGATCGCTGCTGCCCGGGAGCCGGCCGATGGCGCGGAACGTCGCACACAGCCATGCGCAAACCAGCAGAATCCCGACGAGGCCAAGCTCGGCCCAAATCTGAAGACCCGCGCTGTGCGGATGCAGCGGCATGCTGGCCGAGCGGAAATACTTCTTCTTTACCTCGAGCAGCGTTTCTCCCGGTTGCCAGCTGTCGTCCTGCGGAATATGCCGGGCGAGGCCGCGCGACGCCTCAATACCCCTTCCCGTAATTGGCTTCTCCATCGCGCGGGTCGCTGCGAAATCCCAGATGAAGAGCCGGTGTACGAGGGAATTCTGCACCGACGAATTCGGGTTCCAGCTTTCGATATGCGCGCTGACCCCCTTGAAAAGCGGTAATGCGAGCAGGGCGACGATCAGACCTGCCAGAACAATGCGGCGCAGGATATCACGCGGAAAAGCCAGATGACTTAGTGCGAAGACGGCGATCCCAGCTGTGAGCGCCGTGACGGCGGTCGCCGAAGCGGAGCCCGACAGTACGGCGAGTGCAAAGAGAAGGAACAGCCATAATGTCCAGCGCGGATATTTGGTGCCGAGGGCGATGGCGACTGGCCAGACCAGCATCGCAACGATGGTGACGGGCCGGTTCAGCATATAGGGGTAGAATTTCTGTCCATCAGTAGTGTTGAGGAACAGACTTCGTATAAGGCCATTGCTGTAAATATCGATAGAGAGATAGGCCAGGGCGATTGTCATGCCCGCGATCAGGGCGATCCCGCAGCGCCGCCGGTCCTGGGTATCCAGACACCTGGCCCGGTCGACTGCCATCATCCCCCCGGTGAATAGGACGGCGATCTTGGCGACGGTTCTGACTCCCTTGGCGGTTTCAGGGCTCCAGAGAAGGCTGATGGCAGCCCAGATCGCCAGCGTGCACAGGATAAGAAATACAGGGTCACGCCGCAGCGCAGGCCACGAGTCGCGTGCGGCGCCCGTCAGAACGAGTCCGAAGATCGTCGCACCGAGCAACGGAGCGGTTCCCAGAGGGGCGATGATAGCCACAGGCGGAAGCAGCGCGGCCGTAGTTATCAGGATGGTGCCGCTGGTAATACGCATTATGGATTCTTAGGAGGAAATGGGAGAGGGGTCGGGCAAGAATATACATATATCCCATTCGGCGAACAGGCTTCCAGCTTTATCCGTTTCGGGGAAAGGCGGACTTTTTTCATACGAAAACGATTTGGCCAGTTGTTCTCATGTGATATCATTCAGGGGTGTAATACGCGAAGTCAGCTGAAAGGAAGCTACTCCCATGTCCAGATTCGTTATCGCGCCGCATATGCGGCTTCATGAATGGGTCGCGGTCGAGAAGGGCTATTTCGACGAGGAAGGGCTCGATTACGAGCTGCATGACGAACTCTACGGCGCGGACGGGCGGCGTCACCATCTCGGCGACAAGGTCGGCGCCTACCAGACGTTTGAGAAGGGCCGAAAATCGGACGTGAGCTGCGCCTGCCACTGGACGGTCAACGTCGCCGCCGCGTCGGGCCATGGCAAGCTCTACGCCGACTGCTATTCCGTGTCGCCCTGCGGCATCTTCGTATCTGCGGATTCGGACATCAGAACGCCTGAAGACCTCGCCGGCGTGCCGGTTTCGGTCGGCTACCAGTCTGGAAGCCACTATTCGACCATCCAGGCGCTCGAACAGTTTCTGAAACCGGAGGAGATCAACCTGTCCTTCGCCGACGGGCTGCTGTTCAGCCGGCTGGAAATGCTGATCGACGGCAAGGTGCCGGCCGCAAGCCTGTTCAGCGGGCCATACTACTTCCTTGAACAGCTCGGATTCCGCAAGGTGGTGGATACGTCCTTCATGATGGCGTCGATGGTGGCGGAAACCGCCGACCGCGAGGACATCGAGAAATATTTCCGGGCGCTGAAGCGCGCCCAGGCCGATATCGATCTGCGGCCAGAACTCTACACGCATTATTACCGCAACGAGTTCCCCGAACGGTTCCGCGAGCAAATGGACACCCGCCTGTTCGGCCCCGGCGAGCGCATCGTGTTCGAGCCCTATTCACGGGAAATCTTCGAAAGCTCGCGCCAGTGGATCGCCGAACGCAATATCTTCGAGGATGGCGACCTCGGCGCGCGCGATTATGCGGACGCGGTGGTCGTGTCGGCGGCGGAGTAAGTTTCATCGTCGGATGACAGAAGGGGCGGGATGCGTCGCAATCCGGTCCTTTCAATTACGGCGCATTCTGCCCACGGTCGCGCTAAGCGTGATTTCGGCAAACGTGGCGTTTACTGAGCGGGAAGAGAACCTGGTGCTTTTCTTGACCGCTTCCAGCGACGACCGGTTTAGCCGTAATTGTCGTCGGCAAGATTGCCGATCATCTTCAGCATGACCTCGCGCACGATCGTCAGATGCTCGTCCGATATGTCTTTCACGGCGATCCGGTTCACCTCGATCGCCAACGGCACCAGTTCGTCGCGGAGCGCGGCGCCTTTTTCAGTCAGGAAGACATGAAGCTTTCGCCGGTTGCCCTCTTCGTGCCGCCGGGTGATATACCCGCGTTCTTCCAGAACTTTCACCGCCGCATAGGTTGTGGGCTCCGTCACGCCGATTGCATCGCTGAGTTCTTTCTGGGTAAGCCCGTCACCGTTCCATAACACGCGGAGAAAGGCCCAGTGTCCGAACGGAATATCATGTTCGGCAAGCCTGACCGTCAGACTCTGGCCCAGGCTTCGCCCCACGTCGCGAATGAGATGCGCAAGCCGGTCGTTCGGGACGGCGTCGAGCCAGTGCAGGAGGATTCGTTCGTTCTCGCTGCGAGCAGTCGTGTGACGTCTTGCCATGATCAGCTCTTCGCCTTCGGGAGGTTAGCGACCGGCACCTGATACGATAACGACACCTTTTTACCGGTCTGCGCCGACTCGATGATCGCGAGACAGACTTCCAGCGTCGCCCGGCCCCATTCGCCGCTGTGCAACGGCGGGATGTTGTCGAATGTGGCGGCATACAGTTCGTCGATCACTTCTGATCGCGGAACGGTTGGCCGGGCGAGTGGAGTGGTTTCGAATTCGTCGCCGTAGACTTCCAAGCGGTCCGGCATAGTTCGAATGTCGCCATGTTCGCAGGATACGATAACGGTGCCGAAATGCTCATGCGTCTTGCCATTCATGAAGTCCGGCTCAGGAAGAACCGCTCCTTTCGGTCCGCCATAAGCGCGGGCGGCTTTCAGCGCCGCTTCCGCATCGGAATCCGGTACCTCCCGGAGCGCAGCACGGGCTGCGCCGTAATTGTCGGGATCCTTCATACGGCCCATCTCACCGATCCAGTCCGTGAACCGGTCGGAATCGAAGCGACCGTAACCGTTATAGACAAGGCTGGCGAACGCGCCGCCTGCAAAATCGACCATTGCCGTGTAAGCGCCTTCGGTCGGTCGAGTCGGGTCCCAGTTTCCGGTAGCAGCATAGACGCTCTCAGCCATGCCGCCCGCAAGAAGGCGGGCGATGTCGATCTGGTGCGCCCCCTGACTGAATACGACCCCACCTCCCTGGGTGGTATCGAGTTCCTCCGGGCGGCGCGGCCGGTAGATGAAATCGGTGTAATTCAAGGCCGTAATCATCTTTGGCGCGCCTAGTCTGCCTGATTCGATAAGGCGTCGGGCCGCAAGGACCGGTGCATCGAAACTGTGGCTGTGACCTACCAGAAGGTGGGTTCCTGCAGCTCTGGCCGCCTCAATCATGCGGGTACAGGAATCGACCGTCAGGGCCATCGGCTTTTCGACCAGCACATGTTTGCCCGCGCGAGCGGCGGAAACGACGTGTTCTTCGTGAAACTGGTGCGGCGTTGCAACGTAAACTGCATCGACACGGCGATCGGCGCACATCTCGGCAAAGGAAGTATAGGCCGTGCCTCCGAAATCGGCCTGAAAGCGATCAAGAGCGGAATCACGGGTGTCGACCGCCGCTGCAATCTCCAGTAGCGGGTGCAGAGCGAGGGTTGGCAACATGACGCTGAAACCGCGTCCCAACCCCGCAATTCCAAGATGCAGCTTGCGGGTGCTCACTAAATTTTCCGTTCGGAGGTCATGCGTAATCCTAAACAGCTTGACATCCTCATTCAATATTCTTAGGTTCCAAAGAATAATAGCTTAGGAACCTAAGAATATTGTGCCGGACAGGCCGTGAGGAGGAATCATGATCACTGTAGAAGAGAACGACCTGCTAACCCGTATCGAAGGCGACACCCCGATGGGAAAGATCATGCGCTGTCACTGGATGCCAGCCTGCCTGTCCGAAGAAGTCGCCGAACCCGACGGAAAGCCGGTCCGGTTCCGGCTTCTGGGCGAAGATCTTGTGTGTTTCCGCGATACCGAGGGGCGGCTCGGGGTCATTGACGAGTTCTGTCGCCATCGCGGCGCCTCGCTCGCCTTCGGTCGTAATGAAGATTGCGGCCTGCGGTGCCTTTATCACGGCTGGAAGTTCGACGTGAACGGCAATGTCGTCGACATGCCGAGCGAGCCGAATGCCGGTGAAGCGCTGAAAGCGGAGGCCAGGCTGAAATCGTACCCGGCGCGCGAGGCCGGCGGTTTCGTCTGGATCTGGATGGGAGAAGCCGATGCGATGTCGGAATTCGAGCCGCCTGTCTGGGCCGGCGCGCCGGCCGACAAGATCGCGGTGGTCAAAATGCACACCGCCTGCAACTGGGCACAGGTGCTGGAGGGCTCGATCGATTCCGCTCATAGCTCGAGCCTGCATTCAACGAACATGCCGCCCGCCGAGGTAGACGGCGCCAAAGCGACGGCGACGGCCTGGCCGCGCCCGTCGAACGACAAGGCGCCGCGTATCCGGTTCGACAGGACCGACTACGGTTTCCGCTATGCAGCGATCCGAACGCCTATCCTTGATGCCGAAAAGTACGACTATTTGCGGACGACGCTGTTTGTCGCCCCCTTCACAGTGGTGATCCCGCCGAACGACCAGTACAAGCTGGCGCAGATGCTGGTGCCGATCGACGACACCAACACCATGTTCTACTGGATTGCTTTCCATGAGACCAAAGGCATTAGCCAGGCCGAGTGGCGCCGGTTCTGCGGTGCAGAGGTCGGAGTGGACCTCGACGAGACATTCCGCAAATTCAGGACTCTGGACAACATGTTTCTGCAGGACCGCGAGGCGATGAAAAACGGGGATTTCACCGGCATCCCGGGCATTCCGGCGCAGGACATGGCGATGTGGGAATCGATGGGGCCCATCGCCGACCGAACGAAGGATTATCTCGGCGTCAGCGACGGCGCTGTCGCCCAGTTCCGTCGGATGATGGTCAAGGCCGCGAAGATTGTGCAAGACGGCGGTGCTGCGATCGGGACGGCCGCCGGTGGCCGCACGACGCCAAATGCCGATCTCGTCTCTTTCGAAGGCATGATTCCAAAGGGTGGAGACTGGAAGAAAACTTCATCGGCGGCAAAGGAACTTGAAGCCGCCTGAATTCAGTTAGCGTCCCTTCGGCGTATAGAGGCTGTCGCAAGCGACCATACGCCGTTGGTCCGTTTTCTTTTCCGTACCGCGAACCGACCTGCCCTGGGGTTGAATATCGCGCCCTTCATGGTCGCACCCGTCGCATTCCGGCCATTTTCTTTGCTATGCTATCGCCACGCATTCAACGGGAGGCAGACCGATGGGCATGCTGGTCGAAGGCAAGTGGATCGACGACGACGAGAAGTACCGCAGCGACAAGACCGGCGCATTTCAGCGCGACGAGTCGATATTTCGCAAATGGGTGACGGCCGACGGGTCGTCCGGCTTCAAGGCCGAGCCGGGGCGCTATCACCTGTTTCTCGCACCCAACTGCCCATGGGCGCACCGGACGCAACTTTTCCGCCGTCTCAAGGGGCTGGAGGACGTCATCTCGATCACCCTGTCGGACCTGCCGCGCGAACGCAGCTGGGCCTATAGCGAGGGCATCGGCAACGGGCTCGACCCGGTCGATGGAAAGTTCGAGCTGCACCAGGCCTATGTTGCGGCGCGATCCGACTATACCGGGCGGGTGACGGTGCCGACGCTGTGGGACAGGAAGGAATGGACCGTCGTCAACAACGAGTCGTCGGAAATCATCCGTATGCTGAACACGGAATTTAACGAGTGGGGCAATGCGTCGCTCGATTTCTATCCCGAGGATCTGCGGGCGGAAATCGACGGCTATAACGAGCGCATCTACGCTACCGTGAATAACGGCGTCTATCGCTGCGGTTTCGCGAAAACGCAGCAGGCCTACGAGGAAGCATATGACAGGCTGTTCGAAACGCTGGAATGGGCCGAGGATCACCTTGGGGGCCGCCGCTATCTGTGCGGCGACCGGATGACGGAGGCCGACTGGCGGTTTTACGTCACGCTGGTACGGTTCGATTTCGTCTATTACAGCCACTTCAAGTGCAACCGGCGGCGTATTCGGGATCACCACAATCTGTGGAATTACCTGAAGGAGCTCTACCAGCATCCCGGGATCGCCGAGATCACCGACATTCCCGGCATCAAGCGCGGCTATTACTGCAACATGGCGCATGTGAACCCGTCGGGGATCGTGCCGAAGGGGCCGGAAGATATCGATCTGACCGAGCCGCATGACCGGGACAGGCTGGCGAAAGCGGCCTGACCGTCCGATTCGGAGTATCTGAGCATGCGCTGGCTGACGCGTCAGGCGGCTGATCTGTTCGGAACGGTGTTCGCCGCGCTTTCCGGGATCGTTCTGGCGCAGGGCGTGGCGTTCGCCAACGCCTATCTGCAGCGCATCGGCGGCCATATCGACGAGGCGAAACGGACGCTGTCTCAACTGTCGTCGGGAAACTACGCGGAGGCGGTGGCCGAACCCGCTTCGCGCGAGAAACTCGCCACGTTGCTGACCGAACGGATCGCTGACCTGGAGGCGGGCAGGGCGGCGATCGATGGCGCTTCGCCGTTCCTCAAGCCGCTGACCTGCCTGTTCCGTCTCGATCTCGAGGTGGCGGGCGGTATGCTGTCCGATTTCACCCCGGCGATCCCGCTCGATACGGCGGGGATCGTCTACGGATTCGTCGGGATATTCCTTGGCTGGGCGCTGTGGCGGCTGGTCGTGCGGATGCTGTCCGGCGCGCAAAGTCTCCGCAACGCCTGAAACCTACTCCTGCAAAATCGACAGCGTTACATCGCGGTCGGCGATCATGTCGGCGGTGTCTTCGCGGTACTGCAGAAGGTGCTCGGTCTGGCCGTGTTTCGCGAACGCGTCCTCGTCATCATAGACCTCGTACAGGCACACCGCGTTTTCGCTGTCTTTCGGTACCATGATGTCGAAGCGCTGGCACCACGGCTCCTTTTCCAGCGTGATCTTCTTCTGGATCTGGATGCGGGCGAGAAAATCGTCCTTGCGGCCGGGTTTGGTTTCGAGCTTCACGAACATGGCGACAGTCATGGGTGTTCCTCCTCTGCGGGATGCGTTTCGGTCGGTTCGTCACGGTTCTTTTGACCGCCCATCGTCTGGCGGTCAATCGACGTGCTCTTGATGGTGGCGAAAACTTCCGTTCCGGGTGCAAGCGACAGGTTCTCAAGCGACCAGCGGGTCACGCGAACCCAGAGCGGTACGCCGACATCGACCCTGATATCGACATGCGCGCTCAGAGAGTTTTCCGCAGTTGCACCAATTTCTGCAACATTGCCTTTCAGAATATTGATTTCACTAATATTTTTTGGTCTCGACAGGGAGAGCGACACGTCCCGTGCCCGCACCCGCAGCCGCACCTCGTCGCCGACAGTCCCATCGACCCTCGGCACCCGCAACTCGCCGCCCTCAAAGGCCAGGGTCGTCAGCGCATAGGCGTCGTCATGTGCGACGATCCTTGCGGAAAATGCCGAACCCGCCTCGTAGCGCCCGGTCAGCGGCCGCAGATCGAGCCGGCTGGTGATGTCTTCTACCGGACCTACTGCGGCGATGCTGCCGTCGTCGACGATCACCAGCGTATCGGCCAGCCGGATGATCTCGTCCATCGCGTGGCTGACATAGACGATGGGAACGCCGAATCGGTCGCGAAGCTGCTCGATAAAGGGCAGAACCTCGAACTTGCGCGCTGCGTCGAGCGAGGCCAGTGGCTCGTCCATCAGCAGCGCGCGCGGATTCGACAGGATGGCGCGTCCCAGCGCCACGCGCTGGCGTTCGCCGCCGGAGAGCCCTCCTGTCCGTCGGTCGAGAAGATGCGCAACGCCGAGCACGTCGACGACCTCGTCGACACCGACTGCTCGTTCCGCAGCGGGGGTCCGGCGATAGCCGTAAAGCAGGTTGCCGCGCACCGAAAAATGCGGAAACAGACGGCTGTTCTGGAACACGTAGCCGAAACGCCGCCGGTGCGGCGGGACATCGATGCCGCGCGCCGAATCGAACAGTGTCTCGCCGTCGATTTCGATCAGCCCCTTATCCGGCGTCGCCAGCCCGGCGAGCATGTTAATAATCGAGCTTTTTCCTGCGCCCGAGCGTCCGAACAGCGCGGTGACGCCGTCAGAAGCGGCCTCGAACGCCGCGTCGATCCGGAAACTGTCGAGCGTCTTTTCGACCTCTACACGGATCATCGCCGTCCCTCCACCCGAGCCCGTGCCCGTCGCGCCAGGAATTCGGAGGCGGCGAGGGCGAGAAGGGCGACGACGACCGAGATGACGACGAGCCGGAAGGCGGCGTCTTCCGGCCCCGGCACCTGGGTCAGGTTATAGAGCGCGATGGGCAGCGTACGGGTTTCGCCTGGGATGTTGGAGACGAAGGTGATGGTAGCTCCGAACTCGCCGAGGCTGCGCGCAAAGCCGAGGATCGCACCGGCGATGATGCCGGGCAGGATCAGCGGCAGGGTAATGGTGAAGAATACGTCCGCTGCGTTTGAGCCCAGCGTTCTGGCCGCTGCTTCCAGCCGTTGATCCACTGATTCAAGTGAGAGTCGTATCGCTCTGACAATCAAGGGAAAAGCGACGACGGCTGACGCGACGGCAGCGCCTTTCCAGGTAAAGGCCAGGGTGAGGCCGAACGTATCGAACAGAACTCCGCCGACCGGTCCGTTCCGGCCCAGCAGGACCAGCAGCCCGTAGCCGATGGCGACCGGGGGCAGGACCAGCGGCAGGTGGATGATGGCATCAAGGGCACTCCTGCCTGGAAATCGGCATCGGGCGAGAAGCCAGGCGCACAGAACGGCGGGCGGCAGGCTCCAGAAGATCGCCCAAAGCGAGACCTTCAGCGACAGGACGATGGCCTCGATTTCCACCGGCGTCAGCCAATCGTTCATGGCGCGCCATCTTTCGCCGTGAAACCGTAATCCGCATATAACCTGCGTGCGGCTTTCGATTGCAGGAACGCAAAAAGCGCCGTCGCCCCATCGGATTCGGGAGCGGTCAGGGCCAGCAGGTACGAAATCCCGTCATGGCTTCCGGCAGGGAATTCATCGAGGATCCGGACCTTCGGATTCCTGAAGGCATCCGTGCGATAAACGATGCCGAGCGGGGCCTCGCCGCGCTCGATGAGGGCCAGTGCGGCGAGAACGTTCGGTGCGCGCGCCGTGCGGTCGGCGACATCGCGCCACACACCTAGTTTGGTCAGGGCATCACGCGCGTATATGCCCGCCGGTGCGTGGGCCGGGTCGGCGATAGCAAGCCGGCCATCGCCAAGCGCCTGGCGCAGTGGGAATCCCGGCTGGATCTTCAGGTTCGCTATGCTCTTTGCCGGCGCGGCGAGCGCCAGCCGGTTGCCGAACAGCCTGACTTTACCGGTGGGAGTCAGTTTCCCCTTTTTTTCAAGCCATTCGATCCATTTCCGGTTCGCCGAGAGGTACAGCGCCGCCGGCGCGCCCGCGGCAATCTGCCGCGCTAGCGCGCCGGAAGAGGCGTAGGAGACCCGAACGCGGATATTGGGCGCCTCCATCCGGGAAAGCACTGCGTTGAGGACGCCCGTCGTACTCGCGGCGGCGAACATGAGCAGGTCCGCCGCATGCACAGGGGGCGCCGCGAAAAGTGTCAATGAAATCACGAGAATGGAACGAGGGGATAACAAGGCTCGTCGCCCCGCAACGCTGCCCGAGAAGCGTTATATATGGTGGTATATAACGCTTCCTGTCAACGCGGGGAATAGCAGGGCTTCTCTGCAAGGGGCTCTGCTTGTCATCCCGGGCGCGACTTTCCTCCAAATCTTTAGTTTGGACGGGAAAGTCAGTGACCCGGGATCCAGACCGCATTAGCCGCATGAGTCCCTGGATCCCGGCTCAAGGCCGGGATGACAATCGAGCAATGAGCTCAGCCTTCCTGCGGCGCGGCGGCCTTGCCGAGCGCGTCGAGGCTGTCTTCGATCACCTTGCGGTCGAGGTCGCGGGTGATGAAGACGATCTTCGTGCGGCGGTCGCCGCCGGGCCATTCCGGCAGTTTCACCGGGGTATGGAACATGTGCTGGATGCCATGGACCGCGATCGGCTTGTCCTCGCCCTCAATGTTGAGGATGCCCTTGATCCGCAATATGTCCTCGCCACGGTGGTTGATCAGGGTCTGGATCCAGGTCACGAAAGTCGACCAGTCGAGCGGTTCGTCGCGTGTCATGCAGAACGAGTCGATGCCGCCGCCGTGGCGTTCCTCGTCGTGATGGTGATGATGATCGTGGCCGTGGTCATGATCGTGTTCGTGCTCGTGCGGCTCGCGATAAGCCTCGTCCCTGAGCCATTGCTGCACGTCGAAGCTCTTGCTTTCCGGGTCGTACAGCCCGCAGCCGAACAGGGCAGACGGCGGCACGTCACCCTCGACCGAATGGATGACGGGGGCGGCCGGATTCAGCTGATGCAGCCGTTCCTCCAGCTTCGCGATATCGGCTTCGTCTGCCAGATCGCACTTGGTCAGCACGATCCGGTCGGCGACGGCTACCTGCTTGCGCGGCTCCGGGTGCCGGTCCAGCTGCCCTAGCCCCCACTGGGCGTCGGCGGTCGAGATCACCCCGTCGAGGAAATAGCGCGTCGCGATAATCGGGTCGTTGATCAGCGTGTGGAGGATCGGGGCGGGGTCGGCGAGGCCGGTGGTCTCGATCAGCACGCGCCGGAACCGGGGAATCCGGCCCCGCACGCGCTTGAGGAACAGCTCCTGCAGCGCGCGGGTCAGATCCCCCTGCACGGCGCAGCACAGGCAGCCTGTGGTGAGCTGGACCATGTTCTCGTCGACATTTTCGACCAGCGAATGATCGATCCCGATATCGCCGAATTCGTTGATCAGCACGGCGGTTTCCGCCATGTCCTCGTGCTTCAGCAGCCGGTTGAGCAGGGTGGTCTTGCCGCTGCCGAGAAATCCGGTCAGCAGTGATACCTGGATCGGGTCGTCTTCCGGCTTAATAGCTTCTTCTTCCGTCATTTGCCGTAGAGATCCTTCGGGTCGACAACGACCTCGGTGAGTTTTTCGAGTTCGTCGCCGCGCGGTGCGAAAAAGAAACAGTTCGGGCGTCCGGTGTGGCAGGCGACGCCTTTCTGGTCGACCAGCAGCAGGATCGTGTCGCCGTCGCAGTCCACGCGGAAATCGACCAGAGTCTGTGTCTGGCCCGAGCTTTCGCCCTTGCGCCACAGCTTTCCGCGCGAGCGCGAATAGTAGCAGACCTGTCCCGAGCGCAGGGTTTCCTCGACCGCTTCGTGGTTCATCCAGGCCATCATCAGCACTTCGCCGGTGTCATGCTGCTGTGCGATGGCGGGGACCAGCCCGTCCGCATTGAAGGCCACGGCCTCGGTGGCGGCGACGATACCGCGGTCGGTCCAGCCGATATCCGTATTGTCAGCCATATCAGCCTTTATACGCGTTCATCCGCTCGAAGCCCTTCTCAAGGTCCTCAATCAGATCGTCGATATCCTCAAGCCCCGCGTGAATCCGCAAGGTCGGTCCCGCCTTGGACCAGTAATCGTGCGTCGCGACGCGAATGGCGGACGGGTTGGTCAGCAGGATCAGGCTCTCGAACCCGCCCCAGCTTGCCCCCATGCCGTAGAGTTCCAGCCCGTCCAGCATGGCGGCGATGGCCGGCTCCGGGAACGGCTTGAGTTCCACTCCAAACAGCCCGCAGGCGCCAGTGAAGTCGCGCTTCCACAGCTCATGGTCGGCATGGCTCGGCAGGCCGGGATGCATGACCTGAACCACTTCCGGCCGGTTTTCCAGCCATTGCGCCAGTTTCAGTCCGTTTTCGTGATGCTGCCGCATGCGGACGCCGATGGTGCGGAGCCCGCGGAGCGCCAGATACACGTCGTCGGGCCCAGAATTCGCGCCGAGGTCGGACGCGGCCTGCCGGACGCGCTGCCAGTGCTCGTCGGTCGTGGTGATGACGCCCATCATCACGTCCGAATGGCCGACGATGTACTTGGTGGCGGCGATCACCGAGACGTCCGCACCGTGCTCGAACGGCTGGAAGAACATGCCGGACGACCAGGTGTCGTCGATGATGACGACGCATCCGCGCTTGTGCGCTTCTTCCGAGATGGCGGGGAGGTCCTGAACCTCAAAGGTCAGCGAGCCGGGGCTCTCGGTATAGACGATCTTCGTGTTGTCTCGGATCAGATCCTTGATGCCAGCGCCGATGCGCGGGTCGTAATAGGTGGTCTCCACCCCGAACCGCTTGAGGAATTTTTCGCACAGCGACCGGGCCGGGCCGTAGGCGGAATCGACCATCAGCATGTGATCGCCCGCCTCCAGAAACGCGAACACGGCGGCATTGATCGCGGCGAGGCCGGATCCCATCGCTACCGCCCGGTCGCCGCCCAGCAGCTTCGACACTGCGATCTCGAACGCGTCATGCGTCGGCGTGCCCTGGCGACCGTATGTGTAATTGCCAATCTCCCAGCGGCGCGTGCGGCGGTCGCGGAATTCCTCCAGCGTCGGCGCGACGATGGTGGACGCGTGGTAGACCGGCGGATTGACGAAGCCGAAATTGTTATCCGGGTCGCGCCCGGCGGTGGTGATCAGCGTGTCCTTTTTCATGATCCTGCTGTGCAAAATGATATGAAGGTATGGGCTTTTACCCTGTTTAGCTCCCGGTCTCTACGGGCCAGTTTCTATGGGCCAGTCTCTATGGGTGTGTCGTCGGCGGTGCCCCATTCGGCCCAGGAGCCGTCATAAACCGCGACGTCCCGCCTGCCGGTCAGGTGCAGCCCCAGCGCCAGCATGCAGGCGGTGACGCCGGAGCCGCAGGTTGTGACGACCGGGCGGGAGGGATCGACGCCCGAGCCCTGGAATACGGCTTTCAGCCTGTCCGCCGGCAGGACGGTTTTTGTGTCCGGATCGAGCAGCAAATCGTAAGGGGCGTTCAGGCTGCCCGGGATATGGCCGGCGCGGCATCCGGGCCTTGGTTCCGGTTCAGAACCCGCAAAGCGCGCGGCCGATCTCGCGTCAAGGACCTGCTTTTCCTTTGTCTTAATATTATCTTTCAAATCGTTGATATCATGAAAGAAAGACATGTTAAAACTTGCATTGAAACGGCCGCTGCGGGGGGCGGCTTCATCCTGGCTGAGGGGCCGGTTCTCGGCTTTCCATTTCGGCAGCCCGCCATCGAGGATGGCGACATGGTCGTGCCCCATGGCGCGCAGCATCCACCATGGGCGCGCGGCGGTGAACAGACCGAGCGCGTCATACAGCACGACGTCGGTATCGTTGCCGATCCCGAGCCGTTCCATGTGGCGTTCGAAATCGTCCTCGGTCGGCATTGTGTGCGGCAGGCCGCTCGATTTGTCGGCGATTTCGTCGATATCCCAGAATACGGCACCGGGAATATGGCCTTCCTCGTATTCCGCGCGCCCGTCGCGGCCCGCGCCGGGCAGGAACCAGGTCGTATCCACGATGCGGATGTCCGGATCGGCCAATCGGCTCGCCAGCCACTCGGTGGAAACAAGCGGGTTTTTGCTCGATAAGACCATTCTTCGTTCCTAAACCTGTTTTCTCAGCTCGTCGCGTCTTGTCGCCAGCCATCTGATAGCCAGCATGACCTTGGGATCGTTATGGCGGCCCGCATCGACATCTTCAAGCGCCTGCGCCCAGGGGACGACGAAGGCTTCGATATCCTCGCCTTCATGGTCGACACCGAATATCCCGCCCGCATCTGCGGTATCCGTAATCCCGACAAAGAGGTGCAGATACTCGGTCAGCAACCCCTGGGCCGCATAATAGCCGCAGACAGGGTAAAGATCGCTGATTTTGCAGCCGGTTTCCTCGATCGATTCCCGTCGTGCGACGCCCTCCGGCGTCTCGCCGTCCTCGATCAGCCCGGCGACGGTTTCGACCAGCCACGGGACGTCGCCGCGCCGCCACGCGCCGATGCGGAACTGGCGGATCAACACGATTTCGTCGCGCACCGGGTCGTAGGGCAGCACAGCGGCCGCCTCGCCCCGGTCGATCACCTCGCGCGAGATTTCCGCGCCCATCCCGCCGGCGAACAGCCGGTGACGCAGGCGATAGCGCTCAAGCCGCGTATGGCCGCGCCAGAGGTCCTCCTGTTCGATGATCTCGATATCGTCGCCCATACCGTCCATGGTCCCGTCCATCACCGCCGTTCCCGTCCGTTGCGCGGCAATCTAGCAGCATTGAAGGACAAAAAAACGACCGGCCGCGCCTTGCCCGGTTTCTCGATAGGCGCGAACATGGGGAAAAGGAAAACCAACTGGAGGCGCTCATGCATCCCGCACGGCTGTTTTGCTGGCATTTTATGGCCTATCCCAACCTTCCCGCGGATTTCGACGAGAACCACGAATCCGGCTGGGTGACGGTGCCGAATTCCTTGTGGGACGGCGACCGGACGCGGGGCGTCTATCAGGAATATCTCGACCAGCTGGTTTATGCAGACGAACTCGGCTTCGACGGGATGGTGCTGAACGAGCACCATCAGAACATCTACGGTCTGATGCCGTCGCCAAACCTGCTGGCCGCTGCGCTGACCCAGAAAACGAAGAACGGCAAGATCGTCGTCCTTGCCAACCTGCCGCCGATGTATCTCAACCCGCTCCGTATCGCCGAGGAATATGCGATGCTCGACAATATGTCGGATGGCAGGCTGATCGCCGGTTTCGCGGTCGGCGGCGGGCCGGAATCCTTCAACTACAATGTTCCTTCGCCGCACGGGCGGAGGCGTCTGTGGGAGGCGATAGACCTGATCGTCAAAAGCTGGACCGATGATGGGCCATTCCATCACGAGGGGCCGTGCTACCCGATGCGATATGTCAATGTCTGGCCGCGCCCGCTACAGCAGCCTCATCCCGAGGTCTGGGTGCCGGGCTCGCGTTCCATCGAGTCGATGGAGGAGGTTGCGAAGCGCGGCTATCGCTATTTCCTGTCATCGCGCAGCCATGGCGGCGGCACCCGCATGGCGGCGAAGGAGTTCGCCGGGGTGATGGAAAAGCACGGCAAGACCTACACCCCGTTCCATATGGGCGTGCTGATGTCGGTCTACGTGTCGGAAACCGACGAGCAGGCCAAGGAAGAATCGCGCGAGGGTATCTGGTACTTCCTGAAGAACTGCCTGAAGGGCCACCTGCGTAAGGAAGGGCGCTCGATGACGTTCGGCCCCGGCGTGCCGTCGCAGTCGCTGCGCTCCTGGGAGGCATTCCTCAACGCACCGCGCTCCAGCGGCACCATGCTGGGCGATGCCGATACGTGGGAAGAACTCGAGGAACGCAACTCGATCATCGTCGGCAGCCCCGAAACGGTGCGCAAAAAGCTGTGGGATTTCATCGAGGATGCGCAGGTCGGCAACCTGCTGATTCAGTTCCAGTTCGGCAACATGAAAGACGAGCTGGCGCGCAAGTCGATGAAGCTGTTCGCCGAGCAGGTGGCGCCCGCGCTGCGGCGGGATTCGGCGGAACTCTTTGCCAGGGAGTTCCCGCAACTGAACGATGAAGAGCCGGTGGAGGGCGCCCAATGAGTATGCGCGATCTGGATGTTGCGGGCCGCAAGGTCCAGCTGTTCGAGGCGGGCGAGGGCGCGCCGGTCCTCTATCTCCATGGCGTCGCCGACATGCATGGCGCGGCGGCAGCGCCGCAACAGTTTCACGAGGCGCTGGCGAAGCAATGCCGTTTGCTGGCCCCGGCCCATCCCGGCTGCGTCGGTTCGGACGAGGACAACAGCCTCGAATCCATCGACGACCTGACCTTCCACACGCTGGAGGTCATGGATGCGCTGGGTCTGGAGAAGGTGGACATCGTCGGAAACTGCATAGGCGGCTGGGTCGCGGCGCAGATCGCCTCGCAGAACCCGGAACGCGTCGGGAAGCTGGCGCTGATCGGTGCGCCGGGCCTGTTTGTCTCCGGCTCGCCCATCGGCGATCTGTTCATGGCGGTGCAGCCGAGAAACGGCGGCATCGCCGACCTGCGGTCCATGCTGTTCGCCGACGGAGACGGCGATCTGGCGGAGGAATGGTTCCCGGACCAGCACCGCGACAAGGAACAGGGCATGCTGCGCTACCAGATTTTCCGCTGCGTCGCCCGGTTCGGCTTCAAGCCGCCATACTTCTATCATCAGAAGCTGCGCGACCGGCTCTACCGCTTCAAGGGCCCGGCGCTGGTGGTGCACGGTGCGAACGACGCGTTCGTGCCGCCGGATCACGCCCAGGCCTATGCCGACGGGTTCCCGAACGGGTCGGTGGAGACGGTGGCCGGGGCGGGCCACGCGGTCATTCTGGAACAACCCGACGCGGTCGCAGCGAAAGTCGCGGCGTTTCTGAAGGGGTAGCAGAGACAGGCTATTTCCGCTCTCCCGATTGTCGCCCCGGCTCCAAAAATCTTTTGGGAGCCGGGGTCCAGACGACGTTGCAGGCGGCGCGATGGACCTCGGATCGCGCTGCTGACGCAGCTTGTCCGGGGTGACAGTTATTTTTGTGCTGGAGCGCAGTGAAGTTGGCAGCGTTTCTGAAGGACGACTGTTTCCAACGATCTGGTTAGTCTTCGAAGCGCCAGCGAAATCTCAACCTTAACAGAGTGACGGCTGAGGCGATTGCCATAACGTGACAGATACTGAAAACGGCAAAATGAAGCGACGACAAGTCATTACTGTTTCCGGCTGCCGCGGCGCCTAAAACCCAGCTGCCAGGGACATTAAATATTACGAAAAAGGGCACGATGACTTTCATTGGCCTCAGGACCTTTACGCGCCCGTCATCTACATACCGGCCGGTGGCGCGGCCCCTTTTTACCCAGATCACGTACGTACCGAACATCGCAAAGAAAAAGGCCGCGATACAGGCGGATCCGAGCATGTATTCCAAATCGAATTTTCGGGCGGCCACGCCGATGATCATTATAATCAGGCAGAGGATCATGGCGATCCACTGAACCCTGAATTCCGATTGCATCAGGGCATCTATCCAAGATTTCAATCGTTCAGTCATTTTTCGTGGAAGCGGCAAGCGTTACCTATAGCTTCCCCTCGCGGATCATTTTGCAGACTTCGGTATGGTCGAGCAGCACCGAGTCCGGCACGCCGGATTCGTATAGCTCCACCATCTTGTCGGCATCGAAGGTCGGGTTGCCCATGGACTGGAATTCCTCAGACCACTGGTAGTGGCGCTTGTATTCCTTGGTCACCTCGGGGGCGTAATTGTCCATCATGGTTTCGACCTCGTTGCCGTCGGGATCGCGGTAGTAGAACGACGTCGAATTGCCGTGATTGACGGTCCAGTGCGGCCGATAGCCCCATTCCTTCATCCGCTTGTAGACATAGATCAGCTCGCCGAGGCTGGAATAGCAGTAGGCCTGATGCGAGACGCCGATGAAATTGTCGGGTTTCTTCTGCGCGCCGGGACGCTTGATGATGACGACGCGATGGTCGTGATCGTCATAGGTGATAAAGGTCAGCCCGTTCGGATTGACGCGCACGATCTCGGCAGCGAACAGCCGCTGATAGAACTCGACCATTTTGTCGTAATTCTCGTCCGAGAAGATGTGCAGATGATGCAGCTTGGTCGGCGACGGCATCGACTTGACAGTGCCGGGCGCGTCGCTGCGCATCGGGTCCACGTGATCGGGACGGAAATCTGTGGGGTTGATCGAGTCCATGGAAGCCTCCGGATAACCTGTTTCGATTTGCGGGGATTTTGATCCGCGCGCCCGCATATGTCCAATGGGTTCTGGTGGGGAGGCGCGCCACCCCCCCCCCAGCGTCATGGTCGTGCTTGGCACGACCATCCACGTTTTTCCTTTTTTCTGTCGGGCAAAAGAACTCGTGGATGGTCGGCCTTCGCCGACCATGACGGGATGAATGCGATCCCGCTGCCGGACTAAATCTCCATCCCGATGCCCGCCTCGACCGCCTTGTCATGGGCGAGCTTGCCGAGCGCCATGTAGCCCACGCCCTGGTCCGAATTCTGTTTGAACAAAGTGATCTGATCGTCCGACGTGCGGCCTTCGGCCTGGCCGGTCAGGATCTCGCTGAGCTGGCACATGTCGTCCCATGAGACGAGGCCGCGCTCGACCGGTTCGAACAGGTCGCCGTGCTCGTCGATGATCGCCTGTTCGGTCAGCACCGTCAGGATCACGTCGGAGCGGGCCACGACATCGTCGTCGAGTTCGCGGCGGCGGGCCTTCAGCCCCGCCTGTTCCTTCACGCCCTTGTTGGAGTTGACGATGGAGGTCACGTGCTGGCCCGGCTCCAGCCACTCGCCCTTGAGGACCGGCACGTTGCTGCCGGTGGCGCAGCAGATGATGTCGGCGCCTTCGGCGACCGCCTCCGGCGCGTCCACGGCCTTTAGCCGCGCGTTAGTAAGGGGCTGCATCTGGCGGATAAAGGCGGCGCGGTTTTCTTCGCTGCGGCTGTAGACCCGCACTTCCTCGATGGGGTGGGTGGTGCAGTGGGTGATCAGATGCCGCCGCGCCTGACGCCCGGTGCCGTAGAGCCCGAGGATTCGGCTGTCGGGCCGCGCCAGCAGGTTGGTGCCGACCGCGCTGGTGATCGGCGTTTCGGTGCCGTACCAGTCCTCTTCCGGCTCGAAATCGAACAAGGGCAGCGAGCCGACGATGATGGTCCGGAGCGCCGCCGTCTCGCTGTCATAGACGACATAGACGCGCTTGCCCGCGCCGGCATATTGCTGCGCCCCGCCATGGAAGGTGAAGCGCTCGACATGGATGAAGGTGCCGGCGACCTCCAGATTGCAGCACCCGCCCGAATGGACGGTGACGCGCCGGTCCTCGTGCTGCATGCGCGAACGCGGCGCGGAATAGGCGGGAGCTTCGCCCTGATCGCGATAGCCGAGCCGCACCGCCTCGATGGCCTCCTCCAGTGAAATCAGCCCGACCAGTTCGTTCGCCTTCAGCAGCAGCGCCATCGTTTTCTCCCCTTGATCTCGCGCTCATGTGAACGCGCGTTATTCAGTTTGCCGCTATTCTCGCTCAATGAAGCGCATCCTGCCAGCGATCGTCCTGTTGCTTTTTGCCGCGCCCGCCTGGGCGGGGGAGGCCGAGCTGACGGCTGACATTCGCGCGATGCTTGCCGGCCTGCCGCCGCTGGCGGGCAAGAAGGTCACCGCCGAAAACCTGAAGGGCAGGGTGGTCCTGGTGACGTTCTTCGCCAGCTGGTGCCCGCCCTGTCACAAGGAATTCCGGCATCTGAACGATCTCCACGCGGAATTCGGGCGGAAAGGGTTCCGGATCGTTTCGATCAACCAGTTCGAGGATTACGCCGGACCGGACCCAGGTGAGGATCGGCTCAACCGGTTTCTGGAGCGGTACAATCCCCGTTTTTCAGTTGTACGGGGCGGCGAAGCGGTCGGAATGGCATTCGAGGACGCTCAGCGGATTCCGACTGTTTTCATTTTCGACCGGACAGGTACGAAACGCTTCCACTTCATCCACAAACAGGGCGCGACCAAAATGAACCCGACGATTACCGAACTGCGCGCCGTGCTGAACGAGCTTTTCGGGAGCGGTCAGCCCCAGTAACGCCCGGCGACGCCGAACCCCGAATTGATCAGCCCGATCCAGAGATTGGTCGTCACCAGGATGCGGATCGTGTTGAGCTGCTTGCCGGCTTCGGGAATATCGTCCGCCGCCAGCGCCCTGCGGAATCGCGCGTAGGGCGCGAACCACAGATGCAGGAAGATCAGGATCATCACCCAGCCGAGCCCGTGCATGATGTGGAGCGTAAAGGGCAGGTCGGCGAACCCTGCATAAACGCCGAAGACCATGTAGTACCCGGTCGCCGGCAGGATCACGACTGAGATCCAGACCCATGGGAAGAATTTCGGAAAGGCCCGGCCCCAGAGCCTGACGCGGTCGGCCGGCTCCATCGGACCCGCGGCGAGCCGCATGATGTAGACGGCGAAAAACATGCCGCCCACCCAGACGATTGCCGCCAGAAGATGCAGGATAACGAATGCGCCCATGGTCTTTCCCCCGGTCTTGATCCCGTTTCGGGCCTGCTCTACGGTCGCGCGACGCCCGGACGGGCAATGGTTTCAACCTGTGCAGGACAGCCCCACCCATGAAGTTTACCGGAACAGAGAGCTATGTCACGACCGACGATCTCAACATGGCGGTCAACGCCGCCGTCGCGCTCGAACGGCCGCTCCTGATCAAGGGTGAGCCTGGAACCGGAAAAACCCTTCTGGCAGAAGAAGTTGCACGGTCTCTCGGAATGCAGCTGTTCCAGTGGCATATCAAATCGACCACCAAGGCGCGGCACGGGCTTTACGAATACGACGCGGTTTCGCGCCTGCGCGATTCGCAGCTTGGCGAAGATAAGGTCGGGGATATCCGCAACTACATTGAGAAAGGTCCGCTGTGGCAGGCCTTCGATTGCGACGAACAGGCAGTTGTCCTGATCGACGAGATCGACAAGGCGGATATCGAGTTTCCCAACGATCTGCTGCAAGAACTCGACCGGATGGAGTTCTACGTTTACGAAACGCAGGAGACCGTAAAGGCGAAGAAGCGCCCGATCGTGATCATCACCTCGAATAACGAGAAGGAACTGCCCGACGCGTTCCTGCGTCGCTGTTTCTTCCATTACATCCGCTTTCCGGACAACGAGACGATGGAGAAGATCGTCAAGGTCCATTTCCCGGACATCAAGCAGCGCCTGCTCAGGGAAGCGCTGGAAGTGTTCTATTCGCTGCGCGAGGTCAACGGGATCAAGAAGAAGCCGTCCACATCGGAACTGCTCGACTGGATCAAGCTGCTGGTGATCGAGGATATCGACTCGGAGGCCATCCGAATGGATGCTTCCAAGGCAATCCCACAGCTTTACGGCGCGCTGCTCAAGAACGAGCAGGATGTTCACATGTTCGAACGCCTGGCGTTCCTGTCCCGCCGCCAGGGGTGAGGGGGCCTGCTTGCCAGATCGCTGGTAAGGGTGTCTAATTACTCCGTGGTCGATTTTCCGGCCTGAATTTGAGGGAGAAATTATATGCAACATGGTTATGCGCGCGCCCTCGCGGCGGGGATTGCGGCTGCGGTCGTTTCGGTATCCTCGGCACAGGCCGACGACAAGGCTGTCGCCGATTTTTACAAGAACAAGACCGTCACGGTGGTGATCGGCTCCGGCATGGGGGGGAGCTATGGACTCTACGGCCAGCTGACGTCGCAGTTCCTGGGCCCCCATATTCCGGGCAAACCGCGCATGGTCATCCAGAGCATGCCCGGCGGCGGCGGCATGAAGGCGCTCGGTTATGCCTATAACGTTGCGCCGCAGGACGGCTCGGTCGTGCTCGGCACCCATCAGGAAGTGCTGCAGGAGACCGTCCTGAACCCGAAGGCGAAGTTTGACGTCCGTAACTTCCGCTGGCTGGGCAGGTATGTCGGCGTGGAATATGTCGGGTTCGTTTCCGGCAAGAAGGGCGTCAAGACGCTCGACCAGGCGCGCAAGGAGCAGGTCATCTTCGGCGCGACCGGCGCCCGGGCGGCCAACGCGCTCGGCCCGCTGGCGTTCAACCGGTTCGCCGGCACCAACTTCAAGGTGGTCGCCGGGTACAAGGGTACGTCGGAAATGTTCACAGCCGTGCAGCGCGGCGAACTGGATGCCGTGACGGCAACCTGGGTCGTGATGAAGGCGTTCCACATGCCGAAGATCAAGAGCGGTGCGCTGGTGCCGGTCTTTACCTGGGCGCTTGAGCGTCTTCCGGAATATCCGGACGTTCCCGCCATCACCGAATTCGGTAGCAATGACGAGGAAAAGAAGTTCCTCAATTTCTGGGCTTCGGGCGGCATGATCGGCCGTTCCGCCTATATGCCGCCGAATGTCCCGGCTGACCGTCTTGCCGCGCTTCGCAAGGGCTGGGATGCGATGGTCGCATCGAAGGAATTCCGCGAGGGCGCTGCGAAACGGCGCGCGTCGCTGAACATCATGCGAGGCGAGGAGATCGAGAAACGCATCGCCAAGGTGATGCAGATGTCGGATACGGATATCGCAGCGGCGCGCCGGATTTACGGCGAACTGCTGAAATCGGCCCGCTCGGCGCCGAAACGCATGAAAAAGTAAACTCTGCGCATATTGCAGAGGGAACGGCGGTTTCTTCGGAGGCCGCCGTTTTTCGTTTGTTTCTCGTTACCCGGCGACCGTGATAGAAACGGAACATGTTCGTCGAGTTCTTTTACGATCTGAAGGCCGCCCGGATCCCGGTCACCATCCGGGAATACCTGATGATGCTCGAAGCGCTGGAAGCGGGCGTCTGCGAGTCAAACGTCGACGATTTCTATTTCCTAGCCCGTTCCGCGCTGGTCAAGGACGAGAAATATTTCGACAGGTTCGATCAGGTCTTCGGTGAGTTCTTCAACGGGCTGATGAGTCAGAGCCGGGAGCTGTTCGAGGGGGGTATCCCGGAACGCTGGCTGCGCGCGATGACCCAGCGCGTGTTCTCCGAGGAAGAGATCGCAAAGCTGGAGAAGATGGATTTTGACCAGCTGATGGAAGAGCTCCGCAAGCGGCTGAAAGAGCAGAAGGGCGAGCATTCGGGCGGCAACAAGTGGATCGGCACCGGCGGCACCTCTCCGTTCGGCAATTCGGGCGTCAATCCGTCGGGCGTTCGCATCGGCGGAGAAGGGGGCGGCGGCAGCGCCACCAAGGTTTGGAAGAAGCGTGAATTCCGCAGCCTGACCGGCGATGTCGAAATCGGCACCCGTAATATCAAGGTAGCGCTCCGGCGGCTGCGCAAGTTCCTGCGGGAGGGCGCGGAGGACGAGTTCGATCTCGACGGCACGATCGAAGGCACAGCGAAGAATGCCGGGTTGCTCGATATCCGCATGCGGCCCGAACGCAAGAACCGCGTGAAGGTTCTGCTTTTCATCGATATTGGCGGCACGATGGACAGCCATGTGAAAGTGTCGGAAGAGCTTTTCTCGGCGGCGAAGACCGAGTTCAAGCATCTCGAATATTATTACTTCCACAATTTTCTCTATGAGCGGGTGTGGCGCGACAACAGGCGCGGGCGGAACGACTACATCCCGACCTGGGACGTGCTGAATACCTATACGTCGGACTACAAGGTGATCTTTATCGGCGATGCGACGATGAGCCCGTACGAGGTGACGGAAGTAGGCGGCTCGGTCGAGCACTGGAACGAGGAAGCGGGCGCGGTCTGGATGCAGCGCCTGACCGATCATTTCCCCGACGTTGTCTGGCTCAACCCGGAAGACCGGCAGCGCTGGCCGCAGACCATGTCGACCCAGCTGATTTTCCGGCTGATGGAAGGCCGTATGTTCCCGATGACGCTCAACGGGCTCGACCGGGCGATGGACACGCTGCGCAGCCGGTCTGGCGGAGCAATCCGGCCCCTGAGAGTGCACTAGGGACGCATTCAGGAGGAGAAGGTCATGCCGATCCTGAGAGAAAACGATGGGCAACTCGATAGTTTCGAGGGGGGAGCGACCTATCGCACGCTGGTCGGCGATGACAAGGGCTCGACGCCGCTGCGTGTTGGTGTTCAGACCTCGCCGCCGGGCTTCAATACTGGATCGCACTACCATCCCTATCTGGAAGTGGTGACCGTGCTTTCCGGCGACGGGGAAGCCTGGATCGAGGGAGAAGGCGATCCGCAGCCGATCGCTACGGGCGATACGATGGTTTTTCCGCCGAATGCCAGACACTGGTTCCGAACGGTGGGCGACGGAAACCTGGTGACCTGCGGCATTCACGCGTCGCCTGACCGCATCGTTCTGCGCGAGGATTAGGCGTTTTCGCTATTTCAGGATGGGCATGACGTGATCGGCGAACAGCCGGACCGTACGGAACGTCTCATCCACCGTCTGGTCGCCGAATGCGAACTGGCTGACGAGATAATTGACGCCAGACGTCTCGCAGGCGTCTTTCAGGAAGGCCGCGACCTGGTCGGGCGTGCCGGCGAAGGCGCGCCCTTCGGCGACGATCCCGTCCCAGTCGGCCGGGCGCTGATGGCGCGGTACGGTGCCGTTGCGCCGGAACAGATAGTTGAAGCTGTCATGCCAGACGGGGTAGGAGCGCCTTGCGACGGACAGAGCCTTATCCTCATCCTCGGCGATGACGATGAAATAGCTGATGCCGATGCAGGGTTCGGGCGCATCGCCGTTCTCCTCGCGCCAGGCCGCGCGGTATGAATCGACGTATTCGCCCGTCTCCTCCGCGCTGTCGAGGCTGATGACGTTGAACCCTTCGCGCGCGACGCGAGCGGCGCTTTCGACCGAATGGATGCCGTACCACATCGGCGGGTACGGCTTCTGGCGCGGCTCAAGGCAGAGCGGGACCCTGTCGAAA
>Ga0181593_10000884_pt1 | contig 26776 bp, 17 predicted proteins | sample 071ome_19_FD_133756 | JGI IMG/M metagenome (GOLD analysis project Ga0181593, IMG submission 133756) | Coastal salt marsh microbial communities from the Groves Creek Marsh, Skidaway Island, Georgia - 071413AT metaG (megahit assembly) | ecosystem: Environmental > Aquatic > Marine > Intertidal...
CCCCCGGGGACCGGCTCGAGCGGGAGTCCGTCCGGGGTGAAGCGGAGGTGGACCCAGCCCCCGTCGCGGCGGGGCAGGGCCAGCAAGCCCGGATCGTCGATCCCCCGGGCCGCTCGGAATCGAGGGGGCCGGGTGGGGTCGAGGACCCCGATCATCGGACCCTCCAGCCGCTCCAACCAGCCATCCTCGCCGAAGTGGACGATGACGACCCCGTCCGCGATGACATCGATGGGGAGCTCCCGCTCTCCCAGAATCCGGGGGAGGATCACCACCTCATCCCGTCCATCCCCGTCCACATCGAAGGCGTCCCAGACCGTCGTGCCCGGTCGCGTCACCCGGCGGAGGACCGGCGCGAAGGGCCGCCAGCGACCGGCGGCGTCGAGGGCGAGGATCGCGATGTCGCCCGCCCCCGACACCCCTCCGCCGTAGGCGCTCTGGACCCCGGCGGCGTCGCTCGCGGTGATGCGCGGACGGCGCACCCGGGTCGCGGCTCCCGTCCCCTCCGCCGCGTACAGCTCCGACATGATCGACTCGGGGTCGAGGGAGTGCCCGAGGCCGAGGGTGTGCCCCAGCTCATGGAGGAGAACCGTTCGGAAGTGGGTGATGCGGGGACGGCGCAGGGCGATTCCCTGGGGACCGGGGCGCGAGCTCTCCGGCGGGGGCTCCTCGGCGAGGGTCCACCGGTAGGTGGCGTTCAGGTGCACGAACCCGAGCCCTCGCCAGGAGGGGTCGGTGGCGTGGGCGAGCCCGCCGTCCCAGCCGAGGAAGGGGGGACAGCCCCCGTGGTCCCCGCGGCGCCACCCGATCTCGATGCCGGGACGCCCGGCCTCCGCAGCCCCCGCGGCATCTCCACGCTCGAAGCGGACCACCCCTGTCCGGGACCAGTCGGCGGCCACCGCCTCGATGACCGGGAGGACCTCAGCATCCGGGAAGGGGGCGTCGTCGCCGTCGTAGCTCCAGGTGATGACCAGAGGGACCGCTCCCGCGGCATCCCGGTCGAGCGGCCAGCGGAAGGTGAAGGGCGGCTGCCAGACTCCCCGCTCGCCTCGCAGGGCGAGAGTGGGATCGCCCCCCTCCGTCGGGACCGGGCGTCGCTGGACGAGGGGCGGGGTGCGCTCCGGGGGCGAAGGGGCGTCGCCGCCGGGGAAGAGGAGCACCAGCGCGAGGAGGCCGGGGGGCAGCAGGAGCGAGGAGCATCGACGGGAGCCGCGCCCCGGGGGAGAGCCCTGCGCCTGCGATCCCGCGCGTCCGGTCATCCCCCGCTCCTCCCCGGAAGCGCCCCCCCCGAAATGCACAGCGCTCCGCCCCCGGGCGGGGAGCGGAGCGCGGCGCTTCGCACTCGACTCGGGCGCTATTGGATCAGAGATCCTCGAGGAAGAGAAGCAGAGCGTCCTGCTCCCCCGCGGTGAGCTGCTCGTAGTTCGTGCGCGCGTTCAAGGCCTCGTCGCCGTGGCGGAGGATCGCATCCTCCAGCGTCGTGGCGGAGCCATCGTGGAGGTAGGGCGAGGTGTCCCTCACCCCCCACAGCGGCGGAGTGCGGTACATGCCGACCGGAGCATCCGGCTCGGCCATTCCGCGGAACTCGGCGGGGTGAATGTCGTGGAGGAGGAGGTCGCTGTAGAGGGGCACCGGGCCGCCCGCCCCGGGGAGGGTGGGGATGTGGCAGGTGGCGCAACCGATGGTCGAGAAGAGCGCCTCTCCCTGGGGGATCGCCGGGTCCGTCCCCCCCGCGCGCGGGGGCGGCGCGAGGTTCATGAGGAAGAAGAGCGCGTCATCGAAGTCGGCGTCGACGATCTCCGGGTCGGGGACCGGATCGCTGTCGGTCAGGAGCCCGAAGCCGCGGCCATCGTCGGGGAGCGTGATCCCGATCTCCTCGGAGACCGCATCGCGGAGGAAGTCGGAGACGGTGGGGATCTGGGCCTTCCAACCGTACCGCCCCACCTCGAAGGCGCCGCCGATGGCGATCATGCGCGCCACGCCACGGACGCCGTCACCGTCGGTGTCGAAGGGGTCCTCGTTGGCGAGGATCGCGGACTCGGGAATCGTCTCGAGGAGGCCGATGCCGAGCAGGCTCGGCGTCTGCCGGACCTCGAAGACATCCGCCGCGCCGTTCGCATCCTCGCGTCCGGGGACATCGACCCGGCGGAGCTTGCTGGCGATCTGGCCGCCGGGGAGGTCGACGAAGGGGCCGTTCCCGTTGTTGTCCGCCCCGAAGCGGAACACATTCGTGTCGAGCTGCCCCGCCGCACCGATCACCGGATGCTGATGGCAGGAGCGGCAGGAGTCGGCGTTCAGCTCCGGAGTTCCGAGCCCCTGGTCGAGACGCCAGTCGCGGTCGAAGACCTTGCGGCCGCGGATCCACTGCTCGAGGTCGGCGCCGGTCAGGGGGACGGTCGGTCCCCCGGGGGTCCCGGCCGGCGGCACGGGGGTGTCGTCGTCGATGACCTCCGCTCCGACGAAGGTGGAGATGGTGAGCGCCGCGAGGGTGATCGTGAGGAGGCGGGTGCCGCGTCGGAGAATGCTCATCACAGGGCCTCCAGGAACTCGATGACCTGCTGCTGCTCGGTCGGGGTCAGCGCGTTGTAGCCGTCGCGCGAGCTCTGGGCCTCGCCACCGTGGAGGAGGATCGCCTCGTGGAGGGTGTCGGCCCGCCCATCGTGGAGCCAGGGACCGCTGAGGCGCACGCCCCAGAGCGGCTGCGTGCGGAACTCGCTGGCGGTCACGAGGTGGTCCGGGACGAGGGTGGAGAACTGCGCGCCCCCTCCGCTCATCGAGAGGCCGTCGGCGAGCCCGGGCCCCATGTCATGGAGGAGCAGGTCGGAGTAGGCCGCGAGGGGACCCACCGCGCTCGGGAGCTCGGGGACGTGGCAGGTCGCGCAGCCGAGGCTGTGAAACCGGGTCTGCCCCTGGAAGACGACCGTGGTGAACTCCTTCTGGGGGGGCGGCGCGAGGAAGCGGTTGAACGCGATGATGTCCGCGAAGTCGCTGACGCTCACCTCCGGGTCCGGCGCGCCGTCCTGGTCGATCGTCGCAACATTGAAGCCGGCTCCGACCTGGTACTTGTAGCTCACGACGCCGGAGTTGCCCTCGACCGGGTTGGTCGTGATCCCCATCTGGTTGAAGGCGGCGCCTCGGATGAACGCCTCGATGAAGTTCGCCTGCGCCTTGTAGCCGAAGCGCCCGATGTTCCCGAATCCGTCGGCGTTGAAGCGCCCGCTGATGCCGTCGCCGTTGCTGTCGTTCGGGTCGGAGAGGCCGATGATCGTCGAGTTGCTCACGAACTCGAAGAGACCGACCCCGAACATCGGGGGCGCGTTCCGCTGGGCGGCGGTGACGGTCTGCCCCCCCACCGAGGCGGAGGTGGGCATGGCGGGGCGCATGCCGCCGTCGTTCAGGTTGTAGCTCGGGAGGACGAAACTCGGCAGCCCCGGCGGATCGCTCTGCATCGGGGGCTGGCCGACGGCGACGAGGAAGAAGTTGCGGTAGGTGGGCGCGGAGCCCCCGACGGTCGGCGTGCTGTGGCACGCCTCGCAGCTCGTCGCGTTGAAGAGGGGGCCGACCCCCTCCTCCACCGTGAAGTTGTGGCTCATCAGCTCCCGGCCGTGGAGGAAGGAGTCGAGCTCCTCCTGGGTGAGGCCGGGAATGGCATCCCCGAGGTTGCAGGGCGCGTGGGAGCTGCAACCGAGGTTGTCCGGGGTGGGATCCTCGCCGCAGGCGCCGAAGGGGGCGGGCGGCACGGGGCCGGAGGCGAAGAGGTAGTTGATCAGCGAGATCGGGTCGCTGATGTCGACATCGCCATCGTCGTTCGTGTCCATGGCGTCGAGGCAGTAGCCCACTCCGCCCACGAAGAGGTACTCGAGCGCGGTGACGCCGTCGGCGATGTTCACCATGCCGTCGGTGTTCGCGTCTCCTCGCTCGAACTCCCCCGCTGCGTGCAGCGACGGGGCGAGGAGGCCGAGCAGCACCAACACCGTGAGCGGGGCTCTCCAGACTCGGAACCCGGATCGCCGCGCGCCCGCGGCTCTCTCGACGGGGGTCTTGAGCATTGCATGCCCTCCGAATGGAACGACCCTGAGGGGTCGGTGGATGACCGATGAGCACGGCTCGCGAAGTTGCGACCGCGCTTCGTTTCGGCAGGCCCTCACGGAACTCTCGTATTTTAGCGGAGAAGAAGGCGGGCTGATAGGGTCGAAGGCACCGGGAAGCCCTGACTCACCTGCCTCGCCTGGTCGCGCGCACACCCGAAGCGGAGATGCGGGACTCAACTCCTCGGGCCTCCCGCCACCCCTCGCCCCTTCGCGGCGATGCCGGGCTTTCTTCCCGGCAATTGCTCCCGCCTCGTCTCCTCTTTCTTCCGACCCACCCGCCCGGCGGGAGGCGGGCGCCCGCTCGGCCGCCGAGAAGCGTTGTCGCGAAGCCGACTTGCGGCGAACCGCGCGCTCCCGGCCCGCGCCGTGCCGCTCTCCCCCGGCCCCCGCCGGAAGGAGATCCCCCGTTGCACCCGCTGCTCGACATTCTTCTCACCCTCGCCGCCCTCGGCCTGGCCGCCGCGGCACCCTTCCTTCTCGAGCACCCCCGGACGGCGAGCCTCTTCGCGCGCCTTCGACCCCGCTCCCGACCGGAGCCGGGCTTCACCGCGTTGGCGCCGGGGCTGGAGCCGGGGGCGGGAGCCCGCCTCCCCATCCTCCGCGCGATCCTCCTCGTCGGCCTCGTCCTCACCTCCACCCTCGCGCTCGGCGATCCCGCTCCGGTGGCGGGTCGGCTCGTCTCGCCCGTCGCCGCGTTCCTCGGCCTCGCCTTCGGGCTGACGCTGCTGGGGGTGATGCGCCTCCGCCGCCGCTGCGTGAACCTCGAGAGAGGGATGGCGTGCATGCAGGAGACCGGCATCGACGGCACCTGGGTCGGCACGGAGGCGGCTCCCCTCGGCTTCAGCTCCCGGTTGATCGAGGCGCTGGGAGCCTCCAACGGCTGCTCTCTCATCACGCCGAGCGGACTCTCCGCCTTCGCCGCCCTCTCTCATCCGGCGCGGGAGCCCCTCTCGGCGCCGCACCCGTCGCTGGCGGGGAAGAGCATCCGCCTCCTCGTGCTGCCCCCCCGCAGCGGACGGACCGACCCGGCCCGCCGCCGTCGGAGCTGCGCCGAGGAGGCCCTCACCCGCTCCGGCGTGACCCCCGAGCAGCATTGGAGCCGCCTGCAGCAGGCGCTCGAGGTCCAGCAGCGCTGGATCGAGGAGTACGGCTGCGATGTGCAGGTGCGGTTCCTCGAGGGGAGACCGGTCCACGCGGTGGTCGTGGCCGCGGAGCAGGGATGGTTCCGCCCCTGGTTCGGACCCGCCGAGGTCTGGACCGCGGTCTCCGCCCGCCCCCGCGGACGCGATCTCCACACCTGCCTCGTGGATCAGTTCGAGTCCGCCTGGCAGGAGGGCGCGGAGGAGCTCTCCGTCGCGGTGCGACCCGATGGGACCACCGCCGTGATCGGCACCGGCTCGGTCGCGCTCCCCGCGACCCCAGGCGCCCTCTGATCGAACCGGGGACAGGCGCCCCCTCGCCTCGGGGATGACGGCATCCCCCCGGAGCGGGATCGGACACCCGTCCGTGGAAGCGCGCCGCCGACCGCCCCGTCGGCGGCGCGCGATCTCACTCTCTCCGGCTCAGACGACCCCGGTGATCACCCCGATGGCGAGTCCCGCCGCGACGAGGGCGATGGCCCGGCGGAGCCACTTCTCCCCCCCGCGCAGCGCGAGCCGCGCACCGAGCACGCCTCCGAGCACATAGCTGGGGAGCAGGGGGAGCAGCACCGGGAGATCGACATCCCCCGCCCCGAGATAGACGAGGCCGGCGGCGGCGGAGAGGGCGAAGACCATCCACACCTTGATCTCCACCATGCGAACGAGGGGGAGACGAAGGAGCGAGGGGAGGTAGAGCATGATGAGGACGCCGATCCCCGCGCCGAGGAAACCGCCGTAGACCCCGAAGAGGAAGGTGACGAGGAGGCCCAACCGAGGAAGACCCTGCGAATCCGATCCGGGCTCCTCCCCCCCCTTCGGGGAGGAGCGCCGCGGAGCGAAGAAGAGCACCACCCCGCCGAGAAGGAGCCAGCCGAGGAGCCCGCGGTAGAGCTCCTCATCGAGGATCGTGGCGAGGAAGGCTCCCGGGATGGCGCCGAGGAGCGCGGCGAGGACGGGGATCCCCGTCCCCTTCCCGCCTCCGCCGGTCCGCCCGCGGAGCGCGACCGCGGCCGCGCCCGCCTGAAACGCGACACAGAGGCGGTTCGTCCCGTTCGCGAGCTGAGGCGGGACCCCGAGGGCGAGGAGCAGCGGGAGGACGATGGAGGTGCCCCCCCCTACGAGGGTGTTCACCACCCCTCCGACGATGCCCCCGACGACGATGGCGACGACCTCGGTCCACTCCACGCGCGCCTCCCTCGGCGGCGAGGATAGCCCCTCCCGCGTCGACCGGGGTGGGGATCGGGAGGAGTCTCCGGACGGGAGCGGCTAGGATGCGGCCTTCGGAGCGGGGATGCCGCTCCTCGCCGTGACGGTCAGGGGCTCGAGCCCCTCGCGTCCCGAGCCGACCTTCCCGGAACCTGCGGAGGGCGGCGGACGCGATTCCGGCCCCCCGGAGGTGCCCTGTGAGCGAGCCCGTCTCCCATGTTCCGGCCCCCGATCACGCGGTGGTCCTCCTCCACGGGATCCTCCTGAACCGCTGGTTCCTGAAGCCGCTCGAGACCCGGGCCCGCCGGAAAGGGTGGCGGACCCTCAACCTCACCTACCCATCCACCCGAAGAACCATCGAGGGGTGCGCGGACTTCGTGGCCGGGCGCATCGAGCGCGCGGCCGCGCGGGAGCCGATCCGCTCCGTCGACTTCGTCACCCACTCCCTCGGCGGGCTCGTCGCCCGCCGCCTCATCCGCGAGGGGCGCGTCCCGCCGGCCCGCCACCTCGTGCAGCTCGTCCCCCCGAACCGGGGGAGCGCCGTGGCGCGTCACTGGCGTCGACGCTGGCTCTACCGCGGCCTCTACGGCAGCGGCGCGGGCTGGCAGCTGGGTGAGGAGCCGGAGGAGATCGACCGGATCTGCGGGATCCCGGAGGAGGTTGCGTGGGGAATCGTGACGGGAACAGTGCGAACCCGGGTGCGCCCGGCGCTGCTGCCCCCGCCTCACGACGGAGTGGTCTCCCATCGGGAGATGCTGATGCCGCACCGGGAGCTCCCCACCTGCGACATCCGGTGGTACCACACCCCGTTGCAGTTCAGCCGGAGGGCTTCGGCCCAGGTCCTGCACTTCCTCGCACACGACCGGTTCCTCCCCGACGACCGCTGACCGTGCCCGAAGGTGCCCTCCCCGCCCCGCCGAGGCCGGGACTGCGCCGCCGCGCCCTCCTCCTCGGCGCGAGCAACATCACCTTCGGCCTCCCCTGGCTGATCCCCGCGGTCGAGGACCGCCTCGGGGGCGCGGTCGACATCTGCGGGGCCTGGGGACACGGGCGCTCCTACGGGGAGCCCTCGACCCTCCTCCTGCGGACCCTGCGGGGGGTGGTCCACTCCAACCTCTGGGGACGCCTCGAGACCCGGGAGCCCCTCGAGACCTTCGCCCTCGTGACCGATGTCGGGAACGACATCGCCTTCGGGGAGGAGCCGGACGCCATCCTCGCCTGGGTGGAGACGGTCTTCGACCGCCTCGAGGCGATGGAGGCGACCGTGGTCGTCACCGGGCTCCCCCACCTCCGCCTCCACGACCAGAGCGACCTCGGGTTCCTCGTCGCCCGAACGATCTTCTTCCCGGAGTACTCGATGGATCGCGCGGACATCCTCCGCAAGGTGGACGAGGTGAACGCACGCCTCGCCGACCTCGCTCGCCGCCGGGGGCACGCCTTCATCGAGATGGAGCGGGAGTGGTACTGGGTCGACCCGATCCACATCCGCTTCCGTCGACAGGGGGAGGCCTGGGAGCGGATCCTCCGCGCTTGGGACCCCGCCCTCGGGGAGCTCGCCCGTCCGCGGACAACCCCCCTGCGGGCGATCGACCTCTACCTCCGGAGGCCCGAGGAGTACCACCTCCTCGCCGAGCACTCCTACCACCGCCAGCCGTGCCATCGGACCCAGCGGGGCAGCGCGATCTCCATGTACTGATCGGGGCCCCTCCCCGAGCCGCGGACGGGGGTCGATCTCCTCGCCGCTCCTCCTTTCCCCCCTCCTCTCCCGCGCCCCGGTCGAACCGCTTGACCCTCCTCGGAACCGGACCGAAGCTACCGGGCTGCCGCGTCGCCGAACGGCGCGGGAGCCGGGAGTTCGGCGGGTCCCGACGGGACCTCGAGACTCCCCGCCCGGACCCCGCCCGGCCGCGCCCTGCGACCGGCCCACGGGAACCTCCACGACTGGAGAGCAGCCATGACCGAGCCGATCACCAACGACTTCTCCATCCGGATCGCCACACCGAACGGCACCGGGAGTCAGACGTCGAACCTGATCATCTTTCGATCCCTCTTCCACATGGGGCTCGCCCCGAGCGCCAAGAACCTCTTCCCCTCGAACATCGCGGGGCTCCCGACCTGGTACCAGATCCGGGTCTCCCCCGAGGGGTGGCAGGCCCGGCGCGAGGACTGGCAGATCCTCCTCCCCCTGAACCCGCAGACGATCGCGCAGGACCTCCGAGAGTGCGCTCCGGGCACGGTGGTCATCGACAACGGGGACATGAAGGGGGTCGACGAGTCCCTCTTCGAGGGCCTCGAGCGCCTCTCGGTCCCCTTCGACCAGATCGCCCGCAAGGAGATCGCCGACGCCAAGCTGCGCCCGAAGCTGAAGAACCTCATCTACGTCGGGGTCGTCGCCGAGCGGATCGGGATCCCGGAGGAGTCGCTGCGCGCGGCGATCGACTCGATCTTCGGACGCAAGCCGGCGGTCGCGCAGATGAACTTCGAGGCCGCCCAGCTCGGGGTCTCCTACGCCCGCGAGCACTTCACGGCGCCGTCCCCCTACCGCGTCGCCCCCGCCCGGCAGACGGAGGGGAAGATCCTCATCGAGGGGAACGACGCGGCCGCCATCGGCTGCGTCTTCGGCGGCGTGAGCGTCGTGGCCTGGTACCCGATCACCCCGGCGAGCTCTCTCGCCGAGAACCTGATCACCCATGTCGACCGCCTGCGCGAGAAGGATGAGGAGGGGCGGAACCGCTTCATCATCCTGCAGGCGGAGGACGAGCTCGCCGCGATCGGCATGGCGCTCGGCGCCGGCTGGGCCGGGGCGCGCTCGATGACCTCCACGAGCGGTCCGGGGATCTCGCTGATGTCGGAGAACCTCGGCCTCGGGTACTTCGCGGAGCTCCCCACGGTCGTCTTCGATGTGCAGCGCGTCGGCCCCTCGACCGGCCTCCCCACCCGCACCCAGCAGTCCGATCTGCTCCTCGTCGCCTTCCAGGGGCACGGGGACACCCGCTTCCCGATGCTCCTCCCCGGAAACCCGAAGGAGGCGTTCGAGGACTCCTGCCTCGCGTTCGACCTCGCGGAGCGCTTCCAGATGCCCTTCTTCGTCCTCTCCGACCTCGATCTCGGCATGAACCTCTGGGTCTCCGACGAGCTCGAGTATCCGGAGGCGCCCTTCGACCGCGGCAAGATCGCGACCGATGAGGTGCTCGCGCGCCTCGACGACTGGGGGCGCTACCTCGATGCCGATGGTGACGGGGTCCCCTACCGGACGATCCCCCAGAAGACGACCGATCCTCGCACCGCTCACCTCACCCGAGGCTCCGGCCACGACGAGTACGGTCGGTACAGCGAGGACCCCGAGGTCTACACCCGGAACCTCGACCGCCTCGCCCGGAAGGTGGACGGTACCGTGGAGCGGACCCCCGCCCCGATCGTCCAGCCGGGGGCGGGCGAGGTCGGGATCATCGCCTTCGGCACCACCGACTACGCGGTGACCGAGGCGCTCGCGGGCCTCGAGAGCCCGCTCCCCTACCTGCGGGTGCGGGCCTGGCCCTTCCACCCCGAGGTCGGCGCCTTCCTGCGGGCTCATGAGAAGGTGGTCGTCGTGGAGCAGAACCAGCAGGGGCAGCTCGCCCAGCTTCTCCAGATCGCCTTCCCGGAGCTGGCGCCACGGATCGAGAGCGCCCTCTACTACGGAGGGCTCCCCCTCTCCGCCGAGTTCGTGCGCGGAGCGATCGAGGAACACACGAAGGTGGAGGCGTGACCATGAGCGACACCCCGACCCCGACGACGAACGCGCTGGGCCTCACCAAGGGCGACTACAAGGGCGGCGCCTCGACGATGTGCAAGGGCTGCGGTCACGACCGCATCTCCGAGGCCATCATCCAGGCCGCCTACGACCTCGGCCTCGATGCCCGGAACGTCATCAAGATGAGCGGCATCGGTTGCTCGTCCAAGACGCCCGCCTACTTCATCGGCCGCGCCTTCGGACTCAACTCCACCCACGGCCGCATGCCGAGCTTCGCGACCGGCGCCCACGTGGCGAACCGCTCCCTTGTCCCCCTCGGGGTCTCCGGGGACGGGGACACCGCCTCCATCGGCATGGGTCAGTTCGTCCATCTGCTGCGACGGAACGCCCGCATGGTCTACATCGTCGAGAACAACGGCGTGTACGGCCTGACCAAGGGACAGTTCTCCGCCACCGCGGACCGCAGCAGCCCCAGCAAGCGGGGCAAGTACCCGACCGAGGAGTCGATCGACCTCTGCGGCCTCGCCCTCGAACTGGGCGCGGGGTTCGTCGCCCGGAGCTTCTCCGGGGACAAGAAGCAGCTGGTTCCGATCCTGAAGGCCGCGCTCAGCTACGATGGGCTCGCCTTCATCGATGTGATCTCGCCCTGCGTGACCTTCAACAACCACGAGGCGTCGACGAAGAGCTACACGTGGCAGAAGGAGCACGATGTGCACTTCCACGACCCCACCTACATCCCCACCTTCGAGCACATCGATGTGGAGTACGAGGAGGGTGAGGTCCGGGATGTGCAGCTCCATGACGGGTCGCACCTGCTCCTGCGAAAGCTCGAGCAGGACTACGACCCCACCGACCCCCTCGTCGCCTCCGCGACGCTGCAGTCGACCCGGGCCCGGGGGGAGATCCTCACCGGGATGATCCACATCGACACCGACCGGACTTCCCTGGTGGATGGGCAGTCGCTGACGGCGACTCCGCTCTCCCAGCTGGGTGAGGCCGAGCTGCGCCCCTCCCGCGAGGCGCTGGCGAAGGTCGTCGCGGGCTATCGCCTCGGCTGAGGCGCGGCGCGAGCGACCGGTATGGGAAGAGGGGCGCGGGGAGTCCTCCCCGCGCCCCTCTTCCGTCATCCGCGGAGGACTCCCTCCCCGGCTCCCATCGGCGAGCTCCCCTAGACGAAGAGTCCGAGCGGGGCGAACCCTCCCGGGTCGATGCCGGCGGCGGCGGAGTAGCCGGGGATGATCTCCTCGAGCAGCGCCGGGTCATCCCCGAAGTGCCCGGTGAAGATCTCGCCGAAGACCGAGCGGAAGTCGGTGCGGTGGAGGACGTACCGGTTGGCGTCGGAGAGCATGTCCCCGTCCGCCCAGGTCGCGGAGTCACAGTTGTAGACGCCGCCGACCACCGAGCCGCCCGCGAGGAGCATCGCGCCGGCGGAGGCGTGGTCGGTCCCGCCGCTGCCGTTCTGCAGGCTGGTGCGGGCGAACTCGCTCATCACGCAGATGAGGACATCCCCCCACTGGGACTGGAGATCCCGGGAGAGGGCCTGAATCCCCAGCGCGAGCTCTCCGAGGAGGTTGCCGTGCGGGGCCTCCTGGTTCGTGTGGGTGTCGTAGCCGGTCTGGTTCAGGCCGATCACGCGGACCGAGGTGCGCTTCAGGAGCATCGCCGCCTCCTGCAGCCGATTCCCGAAGGTCGAGTTCGGGTAGGTCGCGCTGTTCTCGGGGGTGTAGGGCCCCTGAGCGAGGGCGTCCTGCACCACATCGATCGACTGGCCGAGCTGGACCCCGGTCGCGTGGAGGAGGGAGCGGTAGGGCTTGGCCGGATCGTCCGGCACCCCGCCGTACAGACCGTAGAACCCCTTCCCGTCCGAGCCCCCCGGGTTCGTCGGCAGCTCGCCGAGGAAGTGCGCGAGCTCCCCGGGGGTGCCCGCGAAGGCGTAGTCGCCGCTCTCCGGGAAGGAGGGCACGGGGATGTCCCCCTGGAACGCGAGGGGGAGGGCGGAGTCGAGGGCCGCGGCCGAGAGCGGGTCGGTCCCGAGCCCCAGGTTCGCCACCAGCTTCCGGTAGAGCATCCCCTCGCGGAAGGTGTCATCCCCGGGGTTGCCCGTCTCCCAGTAGCGCTGGCCGTCGAAGTGGCTGCGAGAGCTGTTCTCGTAGCCGACCCGATGGACCACGGCGAGGTTCCCCGGTCCCGCGACGCCGTTCAGGGAGGTGTGGTTGTAGACCTCCATCAGCGGCGACAGCGAGGGGTGGAGCTGGGCGAAGCCGTTCCCGGTGTCGATGGCGGTCGCTTCGGGGATGAAGAGCGTCGGGCGGCTCGCGGCCGAGTAGACGCTGTCGCCACGGGGGATGACGGTGTTGACCGAGTCATTCCCTCCCCGGAGGAAGATCGTGATCAGCTTGCGCTGGGTGGGCGCGCCGCCCCCCACTCCGCCCGCGAACACCCGGTTCGTGAACCAGCGCGGGGAGATCGCCCCCCCGAGCCCGAGACCGACTCCGGCCGCGAGGGACCGCATCAGGAACTTGCGACGGTCGAACATCGCTCCTCCTCTCACTGGAAGCACCAACGGGGCAGGCTGAACAGCATGCCGATCAGCCGCTCCACGCGGGACTCGTAGTCCCCGGCCGCGGGGTCGAAGGGCACCACGGCGCCGGAGGTAGGCTCGATCTCCGCGAAGCGCTGGAGAAGGAGCCGCGCGGTCCCGTTCAGGGTGCCCTGATAGAGCAGGTCGTCGAAGAGATCGATGATCTCCACCGCCGAGACCGCGCCGTTCGCCTGTATGAACGCGAGCGCATCCCAGCTGAAGCTGTTCGGGGTCTGGTTCTCCGCGACCTCGCGCACGAAGTTGATCCGCTCGAGGAGGCTCGTCGTGCCGATCCAGCTGTCCCCTCGCTCGGCGTAGCCATCGGGGTCATCCCGATCGAAGAGGCTCTGCCCCATGCGGGAGATCCGGGTGGTGAAGGAGCGACCGGTCACGGTCGCATCGAGGGCGCGCACCGTCGAGGCGATGTGCTCGAACGGGGTCTTCACCTTGGCGCGCCGCGCCCGCTCCCCCCAGAAGGGGCTGTCGAGGGTGTCCGATGTGAGGATCGCGCGGATGACCGTCTCGATGTTCCCCTTCGGCACCGTGGAGTTCCAGGCGCCGATCGCATCGGCGAGGAGCGCCCGGTACTCGAGGGGGGCGCTCAGGTCGTGGACGCTCGCGAGGTCGATCTCGTCCGTGACGAGGAGACCGAGCAGCTTCACGCAGATGAACTCCGCCGTGCCCGGGTGCGCGACGATCGCGTCGATCACATCGATCCCGTCGAGGACCCCGCTCGCGCCGGTGCGCCCGGCCGGGATCTGCAGCTCGTAGGGAGTCCCCGCGAAGATCGTCTTCGGGTCGGTGTCGTGGCGGGCCGGGTCGAACCGGAACTGCCACTCCCCCTGGATGTCCTCGATCTCGATGAAGCCCGGTCCGGGCTGCCAGGTGTAGAGGTGGGGGATGACGGAGAGGTCGTTGCTGCCGAGGGCCTGGTTGTGGATCTGGATCGCGAGGACGTTCTCCCCCACCACGAGCAGCTCGCGGCGCGTCTCCAGATCGAGGAGCAGGGGCGTGCCGGTCACCTCGTGGTTGCCGGAGAGGGCATCGAAGGGGGGCGGGGTCCCCGTCCCGTTCATCTGGGTCGCGCGCCCGACCTCGACCCCGTTCAGGTACACGACGCAGCCATCGTCGTAGCGCACATGCAGCTCGAGCCGGCCACCCTCGTGAATGTCGGTGACGGTGAAGCTCTTGCGCAGGTAGATGCTGCTGTAGTTGTTCTGCATGTCGGTGATCAGGGTGGCGTCGTCTCCATCCCCGTACCCGATGCCGGTCGGCCCCTGGAGCCAGGTCGAGTCATCGAAGCCGACTGCGGCCCACGCGGTGGTCGCCTCCCCGAGGGGACCCGGGGCGGGCTCGGCCGTCCCCTTGAAGTAGCTCCAGGTCTCCCCGATGTCGATCCAGCTGGTGATGAGCATCTGCTCATCGGAGAGCTCGGTGCGCGGGGTCGTCACGCGGTCGGGATAGGGGAGGACGCTCTCGTAGGGGACCTTGTCGACCCCCCAACCGGTGAAGCAGCGCGCGACCTCCTCGACATCCGCCTGGGTGTAGCCGTTGTCGACTCCGAGGCCGAAGAGCTCGAGGATCTCCCGGGCGTAGTTCTCGTTCGGCTGCCCGGAGAAGTTCAGCACCGAGTCGAGGTAGATCAGCATCGACGGGTTGCTGGCGGAGAACAGGAGCAGGTCCCCGAAGTTACCGAGGGCGTTCTCACGGAAGAACTCGAACTCCTCCGCCTCCACCGTCGAGGCCTCGACGTTCGCCTGACGGGTCTCGATCACCCGGACATTGGCGCGGTCGCGCTGGGCGCGGATGAAGTCGCGGGTCTTGTCCCAGTCGGTCGTGAGATGGTTGTCCCAGAAGAGGGCGAGCATGTTGAGGAAGTCGTTCTCGGAGTAGCGCGCGAGGAAGTAGGGCCACTGCTGGACCGCCGCCTTCGACTCGAAGACCTCCCGATCCGGGGCTCCGACGATCGGGGTCTGAGTGACGACCCGCACCTCGAGATAGAAGTCGCTGCTCGCGGTGGAGCGATTGAACCCGTGCACCGCGATGACGTTGTCGCCCGCGACGAGCACGCCGGGAGGAATGGGGAAGTACTCGGGGTACCCCGCCTGATGGTTCGCGGTCGCCGTCTGATCGAAGGTCGGGACCGCGCCGGTGACGTTGTTCCGGGCGATCTCCACCCCGTTGATCCACGCGACGAAGCCGTCGTCGTAATCGATGCGGAGGGCGGCGGGGTCGAGGAGGTCGGTCGCGGTCACATGGAAGGTGTCGCGGATCGCGAGGGAGGTGTAGCCGCCGAACATGTCGTTCAGCTGCGTCCCTCCGAAGGAGAAGCCGTAGCGGAACGGCGTGATCCCGAGGTCCCATCCCGAATCGTCGAAGCCCGGGAGCATCCAGTCGCTGGGGAGCGGCGCGGTCCCCTTCGCGTAGCGGAAGGTGCTCCCCTGGAAGAGATGCTCCGAGTCGGCGGTCCTCGGGTAGATCTGGGTCAGCTGGCCCTTGCGGGCCATCAGCGTCGAATTGGCGGTGTCATCGAAGCCCACGATCTGCTGGTCGATCCACGCGGGGATCCCGAGGGCGAGCACCTCCTCCACCTGCCCGGGGCGGGCGCCGAAGGTGGCCCGGGCGAGCAGATGCCCCGCCTGCTCGGCGAGCGGGTCCGCGCCACCGCACTGGGCGACGTGGCACTCGAGGGAGTCGAGGGTCGGATCGGGTCCGCAGGCGAGGGGCCCCGGGGAGGGGGGCGGGGCTCCACCATTGAAGAGGTAGAAGAGCACCGTCACGGCGTCGGAGATGTCGATCGCGCCGTCGTCGTTCGAGTCCGCGGCATCGCGGCAGAGCAGCGGCGCCCCCGCGAAGAGATGGTCGAGGATCACGATCGGGTCCGAGAGGTCGACCATCGTGTCCGCATTCGCGTCGGCCCGGCGAAACTCGGGGTCCGCCGCGAGGAGCGGAGAGGCCGCCGAGACCGCCGCCCCGAAGGCGAGCGCCGCAAGATACCTGTGAAGGATGCCCATTTGCCCCCCGATCCTTGGCTCCGGGATGAATGCCTTGTCGTGAGTGCACTTTATCCTACCCGATTCCGCCCACCTCGCACCCCGGATCAGGGGGAGTCTGTGCCGATCGCCGGCGGGGAGACTCCCGCAGACCGCGCCATCGGTGCGGGAAATCCCGGGAGACGCGTTCCCGGGAGCGACTTCCTCGGGGGGCATGTCGTCGGGAGGCATGTCCTCAAGAAGCATGTCCTCAAGAAGCATGTCCTCAAGAGACGATGCGGAGCCCCTCGACGATCGCCCCAGGCAGGAGCGCGCCGCCGAGGGCCCGACGGTGGTAGCTCCGCCCCTCGGGGAGGCGCTCCCGCTCCGCCGTGAGGCCGATGAGACGCTCACCGAGGAGCTGGAGGACGGAGTCGTCGAAACGGACGATCTCCAGCGGCTCCGCGATCCGACCGTCGCGGACCCGGAACGCGGCGAACCGGGTGAGCCCGGTCACGGAGGCGGTCCCCCGATCGGAGAGATTCAGGTAGTGGAGATGATCGAGATAGAGCCCATCGCCGATCCGCTCGGGGATCTCGGCGAGGGGGAGATCCCCCGCCGCGACCTCGATGGAGCCCGGGTTCTCCTCCGCGGTCGCCCCGGTGTGGGGGACCCCGTACTCGAGCGCGGTCCGGGGCGCGACGCAGACCGAGCTCACCCGCCCCTCCTCGACGAGAGGGAGCTCGAGTCTCCGACGGAATCCGTCCGGACTGAAGGGCGCGGTCCAGCCGAGGGAGTGGTTCTCGCTGATGCTCACCCGGGTCGAGAGCCGCTCCCCTCGGTGCAGCGCGGCGAAGGGGCTGGTCCCGTTCGCGACCGCCCGGTGGGAGAAGGCGCCCCGCCAGCCCAGGGTCCGGAGGATCATCTTCCAGCCGCTCGGCGCGATGTAGGTCCGGTAGGCGCCCGGCGCCACTCGGACCCGATCCGCGCGAAGCCTCTCCGCCTTCGCCGCCGCCGTCGCGAGCTGGCGCTCCACTTCGGCCGGGTCCCAGCGGGTTCCCCCCAGGGTCAGCTTCACCGAGCGATCCCGCTCCCGCGGCCCGAGCCCGAGGCAAAGCGACAGATCGAGGTCGAAGGTGTGGGTCTCGTACCAGCGCCGCAGCCCGCTCGAGGTGGCGACCCCCTCCGCGATCCGCCCCGCCATGTAGATGCCGACCGGCTGCAGGTCGCGCTGCTCCGCGAGGATGAGCGGGAGCACCGCCGAGGTGGGCGGGAGCCGGTCGTCCTCGCGATCCTCCGTGGTGGACACCGCGTCGGGGAAGCAGAGATGGGGGTCGGGGGGGGCCTCGCGGACGAGGGTGGAGAGCGCGTCATGGAGCTGCCGGAGGGGGAAGCGATCCGCCGCGATGTCGCCGGTCAGCTCGAGCGTCCCGCGGACCTGACGATCGCCCTCGATCAGCTGCAGGGCGAGCTCCCGCTGGGTGACGGAGCCCGCCTGGCGGATCCGCCCGCCGTTGAACCGGACCATGTCGGAGTCCTCGCCGGTCACCCGGCAGGTGAACCGCTGGTCGGCGCCGAGGAGGTCGCAGAGGTAGTTCACGACATCGTGGAACCACGCCTGCATCTCAGACCCCCGTCCCGAACACATCGATGCCGTCGAAGAGGCAGACCGGCGAGGCGTGCCCCACCTCGACCATCTGGTTCGGCTCCCCCTTGCCGCAGTTCGGCGTGCCGAGGACCTCGAAGGTGGAGCGGTCCCCCACCCCGATGAGGCTGCGCCAGAAGTCGGTGGATCGGCCCCGGTAGCCGGGGTTCCGCACCCACCCCTTCAGCTCTCCCCCCTCGATCCGCCGCCCCACCTCGCACCCGAACTGGAAGTTGCGCCGGGAGTCGTCGATCGACCAGGAGGAGTTCACATCCACGAAGATGCCATCCTCGGCGCGAGCGAGGAGATCGGTGAGGGAGTCCTCACCCGGCTCGACGTTCAGGTTCGCCATGCGGTCGATGGGAGGGCGGTTCCAGTGACAGGCCCGACTGCACGCCACCGCCTCCACCTCGGCGGGGGGGAGGCCCTCGCCCCCCCGGGCGAGCCGGGCCGCGCTCGTTCCTCCCCCGAGCCCGCGACGGAGGATCCCCCGCTCGATGAGGAGCCGGCGCTCCGCCGGCGCCCCCTCATCATCGAAGCCGTAGCTCGCGAACTCCTCGGGGAGAGTCGGGTCGAAGGACACGTTCAGGAGCTCGGAGCCGTACTGCAGGGTGCCGAAGTCCCCGGGACCGACGAAGCTCGTCCCCGCGAAGTTCCGTTCGTCCCCGAGGATCCGGTCGAGCTCCAGGGGGTGACCGATCGACTCGTGGATCTGGAGGATCATCTGGGAGGGGCCGATGAGGAGGCGGGTCGGTCCGCTCGGGCAGAGGGGAGCGTCGAGGAGCGCCACCGCCTCATCCCGGAGCCGCTCCCCAGCTTCGGACCAGCCGAGCGCCTCGATCATCTCCAGCCCCCCCTGACGACAGGAGCCGCGCCCGCCGAAGGAGCGCTGCTGGGTCTCCCCGTGATCGGAGGCGACGACGACCATGTCGGGCACGACCCGAACGCGGGTCTGATCGATCGAGATGCCATCGGTGGTCACGAGGCGGGTGACGGTGCGGCGATGCTCCCAGCGGGTGCGCCGATCGACCACCCTGGGGTCGGCCCCGAGGAGCGCGTCCGTCTCGAGGAGGCGCTCCAGCTTCTCCGAGAGGGGCCAGGCCTCCCACGGGATCTCCTCCGTGGTCGCGTAGCTCCCCCCCCGGCGGGGGCGGTCGACCGAGGAGAAGTCGATCACCGCGCGCTCGCGCATCCGCTCCGCCCAGGTGAGCGCGGTGCGGGCGGCCTGATAGAGGCTGGGAAACGAGAGGTCGCTCGTCGCGGCGTAGCCGACCCCGCCGCCGTCGATGACGGTGACCATCGCCCCGCAGCCGATGTCGATCCGACTGGGGAGCGGGACTCCCCGGCGGGTCGCGACCGCCTGGGTCCGGGACTCGACGAGGCGCAGGGAGCAGAAGTCGACGGGGGGGGCGATGCGCGCGAGCCACGCGTCCGCCTCGGAGAAGTCCCGCAGGAGTTCGGTGGATCCCTCGCTCACTCGCCGCTCCCTTCACTCCGTGCGGCATGGTGCCCGATCCCCGGCACGGGGTCGATGGGATGTCGGGCCATCGCCTCAGGCGATGCGCCACTCCGGGGGGAGCTCCCCCTCCCCGCCGCGGAGGGTCGCCTGCGCGCGGCCATCCTCCCAGACGACGAGATCCGCCCGGCCACCCGAGCCGATCCGCCCGGTCCTCGGCAGGCCGAGGTCCTGCGCCGCCGCGGTGCAGCCGAGGGAGACGAGCCGGGACGGAGAGAGCTGGAGCGCCGAGGCGGTGCGCGCGAGGGCCTCGGGGAGGAAGGTCACGCTGCCGGCGAGGGTGCCGTCCGCGAGGGTCGCCCGCTCCCCGTCGGTCTGGACCTCCTGCCCACAGAAGGAGCCCGCCGCCGCGCCGAGCCCGGCGAGGGGCATGGCATCGCTGACCGCGATCACCCGGTCCGGTCCCTTGAGGCGGAGGATCATCTCGAGGACCCGGTCATCGAGGTGCCTCCCATCGGGGATCACCTCCACACGAACCCGGTCGTCCAGGAGGAGCTCGACGATCGGACCGGGATCGCGGTGGTGGATCGGAGGCATGGCGTTGCAGAGGTGGGTGCAGCGCCGCGTCCCCGCCGCGATCGCCTGCCGGACCGCCGCCGCGTCGCTCGAGGTGTGGCCGATGGACAGGCCGACCCCCAGGGAGTGCAGCCCGCCGAGCGCGGCGGGGGGAAGGGACTCCGGGGCGAAGGTCATCACCCGGAGCTTCCCGCGCGCCGCCTCGACGATCCGACCGAGCAGCTCGGCGTCGTAGGCGTGGATCCCCTCCTCTGGCAGCGCTCCCTTCCGATCGCGTGCGAGGAAGGGGCCCTCCAGGTGGATCCCGGCGAAGACCGGCGAGAGCTCGCAGGCATCCGCCGCGTTGGCGATGCGGTCGAGCATCTCGTCGATCGGACCGGTGTGGAGGGTCAGGAGGAGGCTGGTGACCCCGCTCGCGAGGAACCGATCCGCGACGGAGGCGATCCGCTCCGCGTCGTCGCGGTAGAAGTCCACTCCCCAGCCCCCGTGGACATGGAGATCGATGAGCCCGGGGGTGACCCGCCTCCCTCCGAGGTCGTGCACCTCCACCCCCTGCCCCCGGCCCGGCGGGAGGAGAGAGTCGATCGTGGGCCCGCGCAGGACGAGGTCCGCCAGGGCGGTCCGGTCCGGGAGGACCACCTCGGCGTTCCGGAGCACGCGCGGCGGCTGGTCGTCGATGCGGTGGTCGCTCACGATTCCCTCCCGTCCGGCCCGGCCCCGGCCGCGGTCGCGGCGAGGGTGAGGGCGCCGATCATGCCGGCGCGATTGCCGCACTCCGCCGGGACGATGCGGAGCTCCTCCCAGGCCTTCGGCAGCACCGACTCCCTCGCCGCCTCCACGACCAGCTCCCGGTAGCGGGGTCGAGCGTGCAGGATGCCACCGCCGAGGACGAGCACATCGGGGTTGAGCAGGTGAAGGACGGAACCGAGGCCGTGCCCGAGAGCGCGGGCCCCCTCGTCGAGGACCTCTCCGGCGAGAGGATCTCCCCCCGCCGCCGCCCGCAGGAGGTCGGGGAGCTGCGGCAGGCCGTCCTCCGCGGTCTCGATCGCCTGCCCGACCGCGGCGGCGCGGCGTCCCCACTCATCCGCCATCGCCCGCCCCCCGGCGTAGGCCTCAATGCAGCCGCGCAGGCCGCAGTGGCAGTCTCGCCCGCCGGCGGTGTGGACCGAGTGCCCGAGCTCCATGCCGCCGCCGTTCGCGCCGCGGATCAGGGTCCCCTCGAGGACGCAGCCCCCACCGATCCCGGTCCCGACCGTGGTCATCACCATCGTGTGCGCGCCCCGCCCGGCCCCGGCGGTGTACTCCCCCCACGCCGCGGCGTTCGCGTCGTTCTCGAGGATGACCGTGGCGAGCCCGGGCTCTTCGGGAAAGCGCTCGCGGAAGAAGCCCCCGACATCGGTCCCACACCAGCCGCCGAGGTTGGCGACCGGGTACCGGATCCGTCCCGTCGCCGGGTCGACCACCCCAGGCGTCCCCATGCCGAGACCCCCGAGGGTCCCGCCCCGCTCTCGGATCACCGCGAGCGCCCGGGTCGTCGCCTCCCCGAGCGCCTCGAGGATCGCCTCCCCGCCATGTCGGGCGTTGCTGGGCGCCCGACCATCGGAGAGGAGCACGCCGTCGGCGGTGCCGACGCCGAACTTCACCTCGGTCCCGCCGAGGTCGAGCCCGATGTACAGGCGCGGGTCTTCACCTGATGCAAGTCCGGACAAGGGTCTCCCGTCCCGGCCTCACCCGCTAGGATGACGCCGCTGGTCGAGGCCGGTCGATCGGGACCGGCCGGAGAGAGAGGGGGCCGACTTGAACGAGGCGTGGATCGGGCTGCTCGCCCTCGGGATCGGCCTGTTGCTCGCGCAGCGGTCCGACTGGGGCCCCGGAACCCACATCACCCTCGCCCGCGGCCTGCTGACGGAGGACCTCGATCGGATCCCCCGCGACGCCGCCCGACTGATCACCGCCCACGAGGACCACTTCCTCTACGGGAACATCGCGGCGGACATCATCTCCTACAAGAACTACGGGGGGATGAAGAACCACTGCCACAACTGGAACATCCGCGAGCGCCTGATGGAGCACACGGACACCGACACGGAGATGGCGTTCGTGTACGGCTACCTCTGCCATCTCGCCGCGGATGTGGTCGCGCATCAACACTTCGTGCCGTTCCACATCGTGCACGGCCTCCCCCCCCGGCTCATGGGGCACCTCTACTGGGAGGCCCGGGCGGACGGAGGGATCGGTACAGGCCTCTGGGAGCGGATCGACGCCCTGAGGCTCGACCGGGCCCTCCACGAGAGCGATCGGCTCATCCTCGAGGCGGTCCCCCGCCGGGCGTTCAGCCACCGCACGAACAAGCTGATCTTCAATCACGTGCTCCTCGCCCGCTCCCGGCGTTCGTGGCGGGCGATCATCGATCAGGCCACCGCGCGGCGCCCCGCCGGCGCCCTTCGGGAGGACTTCCTCGCCGCCTGCCACGCCCGCTGCCGCGAGCACCTCATCGCGGTCTTCCGCGAGGACACCCTGGCGCCCCTGCGGGAGCGGGACCCGAACGGCCACGAGGAGCTCGCCGCCTGCCAACGGCTGCGTCGGGACCTGCTGGCGGAGTACGGGACGCGCGCCCGCGCGATGGAGGCCTCGCGCCACGCGGCGGAGCGGGCCTACGGCCTCGGTCCTCCCTGACCGGCGGGACCGGTCCGCGAGGAGGACGCCGCGCCCGGGAGTCATCGGCCCTGAATGCGATGGAAGGCGGCGCAGGATGAGCGCCGACAACTTCGCTGACCTCGTCAGGCGCCTCGTCGAAGAGCTCGAGCGCAGCGACAAGGCCCCCGACATCGCGGAGCTGTGCCGGGGGCACGAGGGGCTGCGCGCCCCGGTGAACGCGCGGCTCGCCCGCATCGACATGGTTCGAGATCGGAGCGGGCTCGTCGGCGAGGCGGTCGCCCGCGTTGGATCGCGGGGCGGACCGCACCTCCTCGACGCACCGGAGCACCCATTCGGTGGCTCTGCGCTTGCCGCAAGAGGGACAGAGCTCCCGGGTCTCAGTCGTGGTTGCGCATCCGGAAGTGCAGGGCCGCAAACAGCACGACAAGAATGGCCGGGAAGAGTGCCATGGTCCCGAGGGTCGCTTGGCCGGCCACGAGCTCCAGCTCGCTGCCGGTCAGCCCTGAAGCGGCCGCAGCAGAGCGATCACTATCGATCCAGTCCCCAATGATGGGTTGGAAGATCGACGTCGAGAACATGCCGACGGCGCCGACGATCGACATCCCCAGCGCACCGCTCTTGGGAATGTAGTGGGCAATGAACCCGATCATGTTCGGCCAGAAGTAGGCAATGCCCAGGGCGTACACGATGGCGGCCACGTAGGCCATGCTTCCGGTGACCGTGCTGAACATGTAGACGCCGATGGTTCCAAGCACGGCGGACGCCAGCAAGACACCCGTGATGGACAGCTTGCCGACGGCTTCGCCTCCATAAAACCGGGCCACGGCCATCAGGCCGGTGACCAGCGCCAGGACCAGCATGGGCTGGGCACCGCTCTCGGCCAGAATCAGCCCGACCCACTGCTGAGGACCGAACTCTGAAATGGCGGTCAGTGCCATGCAGGCCATCATGAAGATGAACAGCGGCGAGAGCATGGCCTGAAGATTCGAGCCCACCTGCCGGGATGCTTCCACACGTGCTTCGGGGAACTTCTGCCCCCAGAAGAGCCATGCATAGATCAGGGTCGGAATCATGATGACCCAGATCTGGGCTTCCCAGTTGAAGCCAGCATCCGTCATGAACTTGGAGACGAGCGCGCCGATGACGATGCCGCCGGGGAACCACATGTGGAACCGGTTCATCATCTTGGACATCTTCACGCCTTCATAGGTGTCGGCGATCATCGGGTTGCAGGCGGCCTCCGTACAGCCGTTGCCCAGTCCGATCAGCAGCGTTGAGATCAGGAGACCCACGTAACTGCCTGAGTAGATCGTCATCACGATCCCGATGGCGTGTGCGAAGAAGGCGAACTGCATGATCTTCTTCGGGCCCACGGTATGGTAGATCAGGCCGCCGATGACCATGGAGATCGGGAAGCCCAGGAACCACATGGAGTTGATCCAGCCCAACTGCTGCGGCGTGAAGCTCATCTCCGTGCCCAGCTCGCTGAGGATCCCGGCGCGGATACTGAAGGAGAGGGCGGTGGTGATCAGGGCAAAGCAGCTGCCGTGAAAGAGTCTCCGCTCAGTCGTCATGGTTCTGCCTCGTCGTGGGTAAGAGAATCCGGAGTACCCTGTGTCAGCCGGCGGGAAGTCTCGACCCAAGACCCAATGAAATCAAGAGTTGAGTGGGTCGGCGAGAGTTTCGTCGGCGAGGCGTGAACCCCTTGCGCCGGCCTTCCTCGCCCCGCAGGCCCCCCCGACGCCCCGGTCGGGGCGTCGGGGGGTCTGCGGCTCAGGGATCTGCATCTGATCCTCCCCCTTCGCCGCAGCCTCCACCTCGGCCCACGGCTCGGACACCCACTCGTCGTCTCAGGGTCGGGTCGGTCGATTCCGCGGGAAAAGGACCATGCGGTTCCGAGGAATCGCTCGGATCTCCCGACATCGTCGTCGGCGCCTCGTTCGTTCCGCTCTTCGGCGGGGCGCGCGCCCTGGGCGGGTCCCACACGCAGCGCCCGGGAGTCATCGACCCCGGATGAGACAGGGGCCCGGAGAGCTACCGCTCCCCGGGCCCCCGCCCGCACCCTGCTCCCGCGTCGGGACAGCCCTAGGGACAGGGCCCCGTGTCGTCGCAGCCGAAGGGGTCGCCAGCGGTCGGGTCCTCGCCGCAGGAGAACCCGGGCGCCGGCGGCGGCGCGCCGCCGGTGAAGAGATAGGCGAAGAGGAAGATCGCGTCGCTGATGTCCACGCCGGAGTCGTCGTTGGCGTCCGCCGCGTCCATGCAGCCGAGGCTGATCCCTCCCACGAAGAGGAAGCTCAGGATCCTGATCCCGTCGGCGAGGTTGACGGAGCCATCGAGGTTGGAGTCCGCGCGCCGGAAGCTCGTGACGGGAGTCGTCACGCACTCGACCGTGGCGCAGGCGCTCGCAGAGAGAGCGCACCCATCGGTCGCGACCACGCAGACCTCGTGCGTGCCGGCGCTCGGCAGGTCGATCTGCGCCGCGCCACCGGTCAGGCCGCTCGCCACCTCGACTCCGTCGATCAGGATTGCGAAGGTCGACGCGCTCGCGGCGGCGAACCCGGACCAGAGGAGGTCCGCGGCGCAGCCGCCCGTCGAAGGCAGGACACCGGTGGCGATGAGCGTCCCCGCGGTCGGCGCGGGGTCGAGGTCGCAGGCGAGGTCGCAGCAGCTGCTCGCCCCCGCGATCCCCCCGACGATCGGCGTCAGGCAGAGGGTCCGGACCGCTCCCTCTCCGGGGAGCAGCGCGAGCTCGGGAAGGACGAAGGATGTGTCCGTCCCGGCGAGGGTCTGGATCAGGGTCCCGTCGACGCGCACCTCGATGCTGTCCTGCACCCCCCCGTTGATCCAGGTGAGGGCGTACTCGCACCCGCAGCCATCCGCGGCGGTGGAGCAGGCGAGTCCGGTGAGCGGCGCCATCACGACCTCGATCGAGCCGGACTCCGTCTGCGGCACGAACTCGGCGGTCTGCTGGTTGACGATGACAAGCTCCACCGGCGGGGTGCCGAGGGAGGCGCAGAAGTCGATGGGGGTGGCGGTGCCGCTCGCTCCGAGGCTCTGGTACTGCGCCACGGACAGCTCGTGGGCGGTCCCCAGCGGGAGCGCGGAGCAGAGCGAGAAGCAGATGATGGCGGCGTGCGTGTAGCCGTCGGCCAGGGAGGCGAGCTCGTGGAACTCCGGCATCGACCCGGCGTTGCTCGTCGCGGTCGCCGCGCCCTCCCCCGCGTTGAGCAGGGTCGCGGAGGTGGAGTCGTGGCAGAGTCCGTAGGACCAGCCGCTGACCTCCGCCCCCAGGGAGGAGTCGAGCGTGACCGGGACCGTCGCGACCCCTCCGGGCGCGACCTGGATCGATCCCGCGCTCAGGGTGTAGACCTCCTGCGCGTCGAGGGACGCGGCCGGGGCCAGGAGCCCGAGGAGACAGACCAGCGATGGGAGAAGGGAGACTCCGAGGAGTCGGAAGACGAGATTCACGGTGCTCACTCCTGAAGATGCGCGAGTGGATCCCGAGGAAACCCCCGATACGGGGCCCCCGTCGATCCGGCTCACATCCGTTGCGTCCCCACTTCGACGATCATCGAAGCCCACGAGGAACGCAGGGACTCGGCCCTGACTATTATTCTTCCATTGCTCCCGATCTCGTCCAACCATCGTTACCGTGATTGCCTCGGGGGTGGGACAGCTCGGACAGGAATGTCCGGTCCTGCCCCGCCCGAGGCGCTGCGGAAGAGCGGATGTCCGCGAGATCGCGTGACCCTCGCCCGGCGGTGTGTCCGCCCGCGCTGCTCCGCCATCGCTCGAAGCGCGTCCCCGATGACCAGGCCGAACGACGGTCGAGAGAACGCCCGAAGGAGCGCGACGAAGAGCGCTCGCAGGACAGCCGAAGGACAGGGAGTCGATCCCCATGCAAGCTCGCCCCTCGCATCCCGTCGTCACCACTTCGCAGCTCGCCTCGCTCATCCTGCCCCTCGCCCCCCTGCTGCTGCTCCTCCTTCTCCCGAGCGCGGTGGACGCGCAGAACGGGGATCGACGCGGAGAGGAGCAGCCCGAGAACTGGCGCGCGTTCGACATCCCCCCCGCTCCGGTCCTCTCGCCCGAGGAGGCGCAGGCCGACTTCAGGCTGCCCCCCGGCTTCCGGATCGAGGCGGCGGCGACGGAGCCGCTCATCGTCGATCCGGTCGCGGTGCGCTTCGATCGGGCGGGGCGCCTCTGGGCGGTGGAGATGCGGAGCTACATGCCGACCGTGACCGGCGAAGGAGAGATGGAGCCGCGCGGCCAGGTGGTCGTCCTCGAGGATGAAGACGAGGACGGCATCTTCGACCGCAGCACCGTCTTCCTCGGTGGCCTCGTGAACGCCCGGGCGATCGCCCATGTCGAGGGCGGGGTCCTCGTGGCGGAGCCGCCCTCCCTCTGGTACTGCCGCGACGTCGACGGCGACCTCCGCTGCGACTGGCGGGTCGAGCTCGGCCCCTACGGCGACCCGAACCCCGACAACCTCGAGCACACCGAGAACGCCCTCCTCCGCGGACCGGATGGCTGGCTGTGGAACTCGAAGTCGACGCGCAAGCTGCGGGTGACCCTCGCCGCGGATGGTTCCCCCCGGCTCGAGGTGCGCGAGACCGACTTCCGGGGGCAGTGGGGGCTCTCCTTCGACGACCGGGGGCGGGTCTACTCGAACTCGAACTCCAGCTACGCCTTCGTCGACCTCTGGCCGGTGGAGTACTTCCG
>Ga0181593_10000886_pt1 | contig 26725 bp, 24 predicted proteins | sample 071ome_19_FD_133756 | JGI IMG/M metagenome (GOLD analysis project Ga0181593, IMG submission 133756) | Coastal salt marsh microbial communities from the Groves Creek Marsh, Skidaway Island, Georgia - 071413AT metaG (megahit assembly) | ecosystem: Environmental > Aquatic > Marine > Intertidal...
CTTCCTACACGACTTCCACCCAGCTCGACGAAATCGAAATCGACATTCGGGAATTCATCCCGCAAATGCACGAAGAGGAGATCCCGGACGACCTGACGATTACCGCCAAATTTCAAGAAGGTCCGAAAACGGAGATAGAGGTTGATCCCAAGGATGGCGTCCTTCGCCTTCCTGGCAGCACGTTCGACGATGGTGGTCAACGCCGCTTAACCGTAACTATCAACGATAAGAACGGCGAAACGGAAACCGAGATCACTATAACCGAAACAAAAGATGGTGGTGGCGAAGCCTTCCATTTAATTCTCAGCCACAATCAGGTCGCGGAAAACATCGAAGGAGCGCTAATCGGTAAACTGGATACGGACGATTCGGGACGCGGAGGCAACTATACTTACAAAATCGCAAAAGACGATTACGGCCTTTTCGAAATCGACGGCAACGTGCTCAAGTTGAAAGACGGCGTTAGCATCGACTACGAGGCTCGACCAGCCAACTACCCTGTCATCATATCTTCTACAGACGAAAATGGCAATCGAGTTGAGCAAACCCTTTCGGTCTGGCCAGAGGATGTCAATGAGGCAGCAACCGTATCGTCAGTTGGAATACAGTCATTCGAAGATCTGGTAGTAAAGTTCCAACCGGAACCGTTCGAAAATTCCTTCGAGGACGAGGACAGCGACTATCTGGAGATGATACGCATCGATACCTTGCCGGACAATGGCGTCCTTCTACTCGACGGATCTAAAGTCACCAACGGCCAGTTGGTCGACATCGGGCAAGTCGAAGAATTATCCTTTCATCCCGATATCAACTGGAACGGGAATACGGATTTTACGTGGTCAGGATTCGACGGACAGTCTTGGTCTTCCGATAGCTCCCCTGTTAACATTTATGTCTCGTCGGTCAATGACGCTCCAGTCGTCCAAGTCTACATAGGCAGCGAATCGATCATTGCCGACGCGGCCTTCTCTTTAGAACTGCCTGCAAACGCCTTCGTCGATGTAGACACCGGAGACACGCTTACCTATTCTGCTGCACTCCCTAGCTGGCTAAGCATCAATCCGACGACTGGCAAACTCAGCGGCATTCCTGGTGAAGACGCGGTCGGCGAACACGAAATCACAATTACCGCGACCGATAGCGCAGGCGCTGCCGCCAGCCAAAGCTTTACCGTTTCCGTAGCCCACGCCAATACAGCTCCCACCTTAACGCCCATCGCCAATCAATCCACCGACGAAGATGCCTTTTTCAACTTCGATGCCTCGGAGCATTTCCAAGACTCGGATGAAGGCGATACCCTAACCTACTCGGCTACCAAAGCAAACGGCGATCCCCTGCCGAGCTGGCTGTCAATCGACGAACATACAGGAGAACTGTCAGGTACGCCCGCTGACGGAGACGATGACACCATATCCATTACAGTGACCGCATCCGATGGAGAGGCCCAAATACAGGACACTTTCTCGGTCACTGTAAACGACTCAATCACTGGCGCTGATCCCGATCGAAACATCAATGGAGGAAATGGGGCTCAAACGATCGTCACTGGATCAGGTAACGATACGATCGATGGAGGTAACGGCGCCGATATTATCTCGATTGGAGCGGGTGATGACAACATCCTTGGCGGATCCGGAGCTGACAATATTGACGCGGGTTCCGGCGATGATGTCATTGACGGGGGCGTAGGAAGCGATTTCAACGACCCAGGAAGCGGGAACGACACCATCTATGCTACCGAAGGCCAGGAAACTATTCACGCAGGCGAAGGATACGACACCTTCACAATAGACGATGGTAAAAATTTTGGTGACCTCTTCGGTGGCGATGGTGAAGATACAATCCAACTCGAAAGGTCCGATATCACCTTGGATTTTTCAAAGGTAAACAACGACGTCACCAACGTAGAAAGTCTCGATATCGATGGTAGCAGCGCCAACAGTCTAAAGCTTACCGCTGAGGATGTCCTCGATATGACCGATGGAGACAACAGGCTTTTCATCGACGGTGGATCCGATGACAGCGTGGAAATCTCGGAAAGCTTCGTCAGTGAGGGCACAGAAAATATCGGCGGTGTCGACTATACGCACTGCTACGATGCGGGCACGGACTCTCATCTGTATATCAACAATGACATTTCTAGTCTTGATACTTTCTAGAAATCTGTTATTATTTCTTGAATACAGAATCAACGTAAAAAAGCGCGGTAGCCTAAAAATCCTCGCGCTTCTTTCCTGAAATAAGCATTTCAAAAATCTTGTAGTACTCGCCAGACTTAGTATCGACTTTCTCCATGGGGCTTTTAATCAACGGTACGAAAATCGACGAAGCGGAAATCCAGGAAGAAGCGGGGCGTCTGGCGGAGGATGTTGCCCGGAATTTTCCTTGGCTGGATCCGGTCGCTCAAAAGCTTCAGGCTGAGGACCTCGCGAAAGAGCGGATTATCGAACATCAGCTGCTTTTCGAAGAATCGCAAAGACAATTGCCGAGTTTGGCTTCTGAGGAAATCGAAGAGGAGTTTAAGCGATTTACCAAGCGCCACGGCGGAGAAAAAGGATTTCTGCAGAAGTTCAAAATTCGAAAAAGCGATCTACCAAAAGTAAAGCAAGAGATGGCTGACGACCTTCGCTTTCGAAAATACATCCAATCGATCTACCAGCAGCTTCCCGAAGTCAACGACGAGCAAATCGCATCTGAATACGAGAATAGTAAAGCGAGTTTCAAGCGGCCCGATGAATACAAGGCCGCCCACATCGTGTACCACACCAACAATGGGCAAGATACGAAAGAAGCCAAACGCAAAGCCGACGACGCCCTAGCCCGCCTCCAAACGGGCGAATCTTTCGAAAAGATCGCCAACGAAGAATCAGACTGTCCTGGCAATGGCGGCGAACTTGGATGGTTCGCTGAGGGCTATATGGTGCAGGAATTCGAAGATGTCGTTTTCAAGCTGGAGTTCGGAAAAATCAGCGGCGTCTTCAAAACTCCCTTTGGCTATCACATTGCCCGATTGGATGACAAAAAAGAAGGTGAATACATGCCGCTAGAAGAAGTATCCAAAAGTATTCGACAAAAGCTGGAAACCGAAAATCGGGATCAGCAATTCAGAGAAATCCTAAATAGACTAAGGGGCCAAGCGGACATTAAGAGGGTTTGAGATTCTAGGTTTTGCGTGTTCTCGATATCCTTCAGGTAGCAGGCGACCTCCGAACGCCCATTAGTAAAATAGCGCAGGCATCCTGTTGGCAGCAACGAGTTGGATGACCAAGCTATCCAGCCGCTGACCGATTGGATAAATCTCACGCCACCTTCCGACGCTAGCTTCGAAGATTGGCAAACCAGTCTCTTCGGGGGATCCAACTCCGACGATGCTCAGGCAGGGGCGGATCCCGATCGCGACGGAAACGCAAATTTTCTGGAATTCCTAACCTACACCAACCCATTCGATACTCGCGATTTTTGGCGGCCGCAAATACTTCACGCTACTGGGGACTTTCAAGTGACCTTCCCGATGCCTCCTTCACGACAGTACGAGGTTCAAATGAGCAATGATCTCGAAATACGGGAAACTTGGGAGGTTTCTGGAAATCCTCCTACCGCAGATAAAATCGAGGAGATTCAAGCCAACATTCAAGGACCCGCTCGAGAGGGCGACATCGACGCATTCTTGCGAGTGCGCGTAAGTGAATAGTAAACTCTTTTTGAAAAGGGTACAATATCCCCCAAAGCTAGCCACCAAAGCTAAGCTCAAATCGAGGCAATTCCAACACTCCTTCCCGTCTATCGCTCAACTCATTTTGGTAACGTTGCCAAAAAGAGCGTCCGCTACTACCGCTACCTTTTCTATGGGATCGATTGATCCTATTGCTCCCTTCCTCCGGCATAGATAAGGCTGACCGCAAGGAAGTGGCTCCTATCGGTTGGTGATGGCGAACAGGCATCCAATTTTTCCTTCTATGATTCAGGTCAAATCTAAAACCCTGAATAAATGACTGATTGTTAGCGGGTTAATGCGGCTTATTCAGGCGACCATTTTTTGGCGATTTGAGTGAATAAGCCGTTTTGAACTATCGTCTAAAAACCCGAACCAAGATCGAATTTCTCACAAAAAAGGACGATTGCTGTGAAATGCTTACTCTACATCACACTTATCACCGCCCTAGTAGCGTCAACCGCGGCGCCTGAGGCGAGGGCCGACCGAGAAGGCCGGGCATTAGTTGGGGGCCTCATTGGAGGCATAATCATTGGCTCCATTCTTGATGATGAGCACCACCACCATCATTATCACACCCGCGTTCACCATCGCTCGAGAGGGCACGGTGGCTACGACAATGGCTGTGGGTGTAGTGGGCACTATGACTACATTTCAGTCAAGACCTGGATAAACGGCCATTGGTCTGTCAGCTACGACCGATACGGTCATTGCCATCGTCATTGGCGCCCGGGCTATTACTCTTATGACAAACGGCGGGTGTGGGTTCCGCACAAGCGTGGTTGCCGCTACTACAGCGCCCCGAGGCACGGTCACTACGATGATCACTACATGGAAGATCGGCATTATCGACGTCATTAATTAGGAAGGGAATCGGGTAAGCCTCTTGATATTTATCGGGAGGCTTGCCTTGCCAGCTCTAGTAATTCGACTTAAACACTATTTTTAAAATGCCTTCAGAATCGACAGGACTATCGGAATCAGAAGCTCAGCTGTTAATGAGCCGATTGCTTGATGGCGAATTGCCTTCGAAAGAAGCAGACTCGCTCCATCAATATCTGGAAAGTCATCCGGAGGCCATGGATTGGATGGAGTCCTGCAATTTAGTCGAGAATGCGGCAACCGATCGTACGTTGGGCCAAGATCAAGCAGATGCCGCATCGGCCTGGGAATCGATAAGCGAGGCCCTATCATCGGGTAATGCAGCGAGTTCGGAAGATTCTGGAAATCTGGTCTTCTTCCCTCTCTTTTTCAAAACCGCTAGCATAGCCGCAGCGATTGCCCTCGTGGCCACCCTCCTTTGGCGCAACCTTCCGAATAATGAAGGAGGGGAAATGACCGAACGCTATGCCGCCAGCGAATCTGTCGTCGAGTTTGTCGATACCGATATTCCAGATGCCAGTCCGGTCGTTTACACCGACGAGCAATCTGGCTGGACGGTAGTTTGGGTTGCTGAGATGGATCCGATTTCAGACGAGACCGGTTGATCCCTGCTGGGTCTTAGGAGTAGGCTGCTGGAATCTCTTTTTCAAGAGCGAGATGCCAACTGCCTTGTCTGAAAAATCATTACCCCTGCCCATGATACTAGTAAATTTTATCCAGACGCTGTCGTACGCTTCTTTAGTCGTCCTTACGATTCACCTCCGGGGCCATGCCCCCCAAGAGCCCAATGACGCCCTTCATTCCGATCAGCCAATCGCCAAGGAATTGCCTATCGAATTTCAAATCGAAGAGGATCTTTATCCCACTTGTGGCGAATTCAAGATCGTAGAGTTCGCATTCCTCAGTCGCGAATCGGGAGATCGATGAGCGATGGCGATCATGCAGAACCAAGCCCGAGATTCCCGTACGTTCACGGAGGATCAATTGATAGGATTCTTCGCTGACGGACGCCACCGTGAACCTCTGCGTCTTCGTGAACGCGTCGAAGGAAGTAAGATCGAGACTCTGATGATTCCTTATGGAGTTTCCGATACGCCACTGGTCAAGCTGCTGACGAGAGGATTTTAGAAAGGCAGGGAGGACCGAACCCGGCTCTTCCTGCCAACAAGCAATTGTAAATGGTTTCCGTCCCGCCATGGCGCATACACGTCAACTTAGCCAAAATTCTTTTAAAAAACGCGCTGGGACGTCGCGTTCCACCATCAGCGCAGATCGAGAAAGGTAGAGCTCGTCCTCCGGGCGGACTTAAGTTGACCCCAGCACGCTGCGATGGGGCTTCGCCGCGCAATGAGCGGCGGGGCATTTAACTCGAGCCCAACAAGACTAATCCCTTGCCCTTCTGCGTTGCGCTTCTGACCCGATGCTTGTCTCAAGAACAACGACTGCGCCTGGCAATTTTTCTTGCAGCTCGTTGGCTCCTGGCTGGGTAAACTGACTGCCCCACAAGTATACTTGTTTCAAGTTCTTCATTCGGGACAGCAGTTCGATGCTTTCATCCGACACATTTGTGTCTCGTAAATTCAAATATGACAAATTAGCCAGCTCGACAACATGAGCCACACCTAGGTCTCCAACGCCAGTGCGGCTAAGATCTAGGTATTCGATACTAGGCAACTGTTTGAGCGCTTCCAAATCCTTATCTGTCACGCTCGTTCTCGATAAAGAAAGCTTAACCAAAGAATCGCCCAGTCGCGCCGCCTCGCTAAAATCAAAGGACCCTGCAGTATAGTTGGCGTAACTATAAACTAGTTCAAATCGCGAGGCGTCATGATTTACCGTATCCACCAGCACACCTATCTTTTGAAGCTCGGATACGACACGGATCAGTTCGCCTACTATTTTATAAGTTGCTTTCGAAACAGTATCCACGTATTTTTTTCCCACTGATGGCTTTAACTCCGGCCTAAACCCTTCCCCAAATGAGGCCCCTTTCTCAATCCAAGCCTTGAGCAAGTTTTGCTCTTCTTGAGATAACCCTTCCCCTTTTTGCGGCATGTAGTCCGGATCATCCTTCGGATAGGTAGTCATCAAATACATCAGGCTTTCGATGGGCTCTCCAGGCACCAACACCTCGCCACCGTCGCCTCCATCCACTATGGATTCCGGGGAATCCAATCGGAGCCCGCCCTTAGCTTTGTCGTCGCCATGGCATCGGTAGCACTTATCCGCCAGTATCGGCTCTATGTCAGCATGAAAGTCCGGGCTCGATCCCAAAACTTGAAAGCCCGAGGCGATCCCCGTAACTAGGGCCGCAAGTCTATGATTTACCCTTCGATAAACCATCCGCTCATACAAACACCTGCAACACCGGCGAACCTTTGTCGGCTACCCTAAACGGTCGACCGGAAGGCGAATAGCTGGTCTTTTCTAAAGGCATGCCGAGGGCGTAGGCAATCGTCGCATTAAAGTCAGGAACTTCCACTTTTCGATCCTTGACCAGTTTACCCTGCTCGTCGGTCTCGCCTACCACCTGTCCACCGCGAACGCCGCCGCCAGCCAGCACACCAGAAAACGCAGTTGGAGAATGGTCACGACCGTCATTGTCATTGATCACGGGAGTCCGGCCAAACTCCGTCGCCAACACGACCATCGTTTCTTCCAGCATACCTCTCCGCTCAAGATCATCCAGCAATGCGCTCATAGCCGTATCCAATATCTGGGCATTCTCCTGAACGCGCTCGAAATTATTAGTATGGGTATCCCAACCGCCAAGCGTGACTTCGACGAATCGAACATCATGCTCCACCAACCTTCTGGCCAACAGGCATCCCTGCCCAAACGGATTGGAACCGTAGGCGTCCCTCAAGCCTTTGGACTCCTTTTCCAATTCGAAAGCAGCGAGATCCCGACTGTTCATCAGCTTAATGGCATCGTCGTACATGTCTGTGTACGCTCGAGTCTTCTTCTGATCATACTTCCTATGGAATTCCGCGTCAAAGGCGTTTGCCAGCATAACGGAATCCTCAAACTCCTTCTTGGTGAAGCCCTTGCGAATCTTGCTATTCTGCAGACCCGCCTCGGGATTACCGATCACCAGCGGAGCGAACTTCTGCTCGAAAAATCCATTTCCGCCTCCCGGGTTAGCGTTTCCAATATGAACGACGCCTGGCAAGTTGGGATTACGAACGCCATCCAGTTTAACCAGCCAGGAGCCCAATCCCGGATGCTTTATAGTTCCCCGCTTGGTGTAGCTGGAATGCATAAAATAGCGGCCTTCTTCATGAGCCCCTTGCGTCGAACTCAGAGAGCGGATTATGGCCAATTTATCGGACCGTCTGGCCAGACCCGGCAGATACTCGCTGATTTCGATTCCTGTTCCCTTTCCTCTGATTGAATCCACGGGTCCTCGAACGCTACGGTCCGTTTTCGGATCAAATGTATCCAGATGGCTCATACCGCCCGCCATGTACAAATAGATGACGTTCTTCGCCGTTGGCGTCGCCATTCCCGCGGACTCAGCGAAGGCGCTGGAGCGAATGGCCGCCGGCATCAGACCTACTCCCAGGAATGCTTTGGCGGAATAAGCCAGAAAGTCACGCCTGTCCTGATCGGGCAATCTCTTGAGAAAATTGTTCATTGATGTCTCTTTTTGTCGCTAATCGCCACCCGCGGGCCTACTGTACAAATCGGAACTCCTGAGTATTGAGCAGGGCGGCCAGCAGTTGCCGATATCCATTTCTCGTTCCGTATTCCTCGAATTGGGCTCCTATAAGTTCCCATTCACTTGGCATAACCGGACGAGAAAAGAAACTTTGGAAAACGATTTCCATTCTTCGTTCGCCTCTCGCTTCGTTTTGCAGAGCCGAATTCAAGGCCGAATTAGGCTTCATAATCCACCCAAGGGCCTCTCCGTTAAGCAATCTCAATGCTTGGGAGATCGACGCTTCGTCTGTGGAGCTTCCAATAATTTCTCGATCTGACTGCCCAAATTCACGCAAGAAATGACCCGGAGGAGCTGGGGAAATCACTTCCGAGGCCCTCACCATTCCAGCCGACACGCCCCGCCAACGCGGATCCCTTCTCGTATCCTTAACTCGTTCCAACTCCTCCGCGTCTATTTCCATCAACCCCATGCCCATGGACGTGGAACCTGATCCATTGAAGGCTTCCAACATCTCCGAAGTATCTTCTCCATTCAGCTTGGCCAAGAGGATATCGGCTGCCTGATTCTTCTTGGCCCTAGCCTTGCGGTAGTCGGCCCGAAGCTCGTTCCGCTCTTTGTTACCGCTAGCATTATTAAGGTCCTCCCGGTACTGCTTCTCGTATTCAAGAAACTGCGTCTCTAGTTCCGTCAATCGTTTGGCAGCCCCGTAGATCTGCGCGCTCGTCAAATCCTCCAACCGATTGACACGGGCCTTCATCTGCTCTTCTCCAACTCGAGCTCTCAGCATTTGCGGCTCGATACCGACTCGCTCATCCAAATCGACTACCGCCAGCGTAAGAATCGAATCCCACAGCTGCTCCGCGGTCATTCTTCTCAACACGGGACCTTGAAAATGGTAAATCTCGCCAGGATCTTGAGATCGACTAGAGACGGCGCTTTGATAAGTTCGCGTGTTATAGAGTATTCTCAGATAGGCTTTCAGGTCGTATTCAGAATCGACCATGACCGTCTCTAGATATTCCATGAGTTCGGGATTCGATGCTAAGGTGTCATCCGTCAGATTATCCACCGGTTCAATCAGCCCGACGCCCATAACTTTCTTCCAGAGCCTGTTCGCGATTACCATGGTAAAGCGCGGATTCTCAGGGGAAACCATCCAATCGGCATATACTTCTCGAGGATCGTCCCTGTTGGAAACGGCTGCTGCTTTTCCAAACGGAGTTGCCGGAGCTATCTTTTCCTTGGGTTTTCCATTTTCGTATTGGTAATCCTCTGGCAATCGAAGCGCCCGCTCAGTTTCCAGAGCTTGAGCGGTCATAGGCTGAATAAGATCTCGAACCACGCGTCTTTCCGCCGCAGAAGGCCGCGCCCTAGCCCTAGCCTCTTCTCGGGTGTAGCCCTCTCGAAGCGATTTTTGCACAATTCCCCGCTGTATCTTCTGAAAATCCTGGGAAATAGGCACTTTCCCGTAGGGTATCTGGGCCTGCAGACCGAAGGTATACGCCGCCATGTGATAGTACTCTTTTTGCGTCCACTTATCGAACGGATGATCGTGGCACTGGGCGCATTGCATGCGCGTACCCAAAAATATCTGGGCGGTATTCGACATATTGTCCAACGGCATTCCCGCATCCCTCAAATAGTAGCCAACCGCGGGATCATCCCAAACGTAGCCTTCCGCAGTGATTAGCTCTCGGACAAAATCGTCGTACGGCTTATTCTCGCGCAAGCTATCCTTGATCCAGTCCTGATAGGAAACCATGATCGTTCTTCGGCCTCTAGACTTCACCCGCAAGATGTCGGCCCAAAAATTATAGTAGGAACTTACATACCCTTCTGAATCGAGCAACTGGTCAATCAACTCTGAGCGCTTATTCGAGGATTTGGACTCCAGAAACCGGCGAAGCTCGCTGTAAGCTGGGATACGCCCTACGATATCAAGGTAGATTCTTCTGGCGAATATTTCGTCCGCCACAGGAGAATTCCGCTCTAAACCGGCCTCTTCCAGGTCCTCGGCAATGAAATCATCAATTCGGTTGGCAGCCTCCTTCCACGATCGGTCCTCGGCACCAATATCAATTTTGCCCGTTGAAGCCATCGAGGCAAGGGCTAACCCGCAGAATGAAAACGAGGCGCTCAGGAGCTTGAGAAAACGGCGGATCATCGATTGGTCTTTCTGTTCCAGAATAACGAGCATTGTAAAACGCCTTGTTAGCGAAAAGCTACTCTTAATTAACGGCCTAACCTGGACTTAGGTTTCTCGAAATTTTCGGAATTCGGCCAATACCAAATGCCAACAGGTTTGATAAAGATCCCCAGAGCGAACTCCGAGGCATTCCCAAGGAAAGAGAGGATCGTCTCGATCCTCAGAAAATCGAACACCGAGGACCGAGACGGACCTCCCTACCAAAGTCAGCAACGAAGCAACAGTCTTCGCTCCCGCAATTGGGCATGCGCGTCAAAAGCTTCGAGGTTTTTAGCCGGATAGAATACCTTACTGAATATCTATCACTTCTTGGGATTTCACCAATTGGTCCAACTCGTTGAGTCGGGAAAGAAATTCCTCGAGCTTCGCCAGCGGAAGGGCACAGGGGCCGTCGCACTTAGCCACTTCCGGATCCGGATGGGCCTCCAAAAATAGGCCAGCCAAACCCGTCGCCAGGCCCGCTTTGGCAAGCTCGAAAACCTGCTGCCGTCTTCCTCCCGCTGCATCGGCTTGCCCCCCAGGTATTTGTAGGGAATGCGTTACGTCGAAAACCAGAGGGAACCCGAACTGCTTCATAACGCCAAATCCGAGCATGTCGACAACCAGATTATTGTACCCAAAACTCGTTCCCCGCTCGCAGAGCATAATGCGATCGTTGCCTGCCTCCTCAATTTTCCGAGCGACGTGACCCATCTCCCGAGGAGAGAGAAATTGCGCTTTCTTGACGTTAATGACTGCACCCGTCTTCGCCATCGCCATTACGAGATCAGTCTGACGGCATAGGAATGCCGGCAATTGGATGATGTCACAGACTTCAGCAACCGGGCTCGCTTGATGCGGCTCATGAACGTCGGTTATGATAGGTACGCCAAATGTCTCTTTAATCTCCGCCAACCACTTCAATCCCGTATCTAAACCCGGTCCACGGAAGCTGCGGATAGAAGAACGGTTGGCCTTGTAGAAGGAAGCTTTGAACACGTAGGGTATCTTCAATCGATCTGTCACCTCTTTGAACGCCTCAGCTACACGAAGGGTCAAATCTCTTGATTCAAGCACGTTAATACCCCCCAACAAGACAAACTGCAGTTCATTGCCGCATTGTAAACCGCCGACGCTTACCACCTTGCTCATATCGATTTGTCTCAATCGAACTCATGACGAGCAACGCAAAAAATCGTTCTCTTGACTGATCAGTATCGCGAAAAGTTTGCCTTCCCTGCCAATAAGCGACCCTATCGGAAATTGGCTCTTGAGGGCTAAAGCTGCAATTCACGAAATTAGCGAACCATCGATATGTCTAAACGAAGATTCTGCTGGATCGATTTAGAAATGACGGGGCTCGACCCAGAGGTCGACCGGATCCTAGAAGCCGGAGTTATTGTAACCGACAAGTTCTTGGAACCGGTATACGAATGGGAGACCGCTGTTTGCCAGCCATCGGAAGTGCTCGAGTCAATGAACGATTGGTGCAAGCACCATCATCGCGAGAGCGGTCTGCTGAAACGCGTCCCTACCGGAATCAGCGAAAAGGACTTGGATCGCAAGCTAGAAAAAATCGTCATCAAACACTTCAAGAAGAAAAACCCAGTCGTTATCTGCGGCAACTCGATAGCTCAAGACCGGAAATTCATCGACAAGTACCTGCCTCATTTTGCTGAGCGCCTTCACTACAGGATGCTCGACGTATCCAGCTTCAAGATCGTCTTTCGGGAGATGCTGGGAAGGGAATTCAAAAAGGCCAATTCGCACCGAGCCTTGGACGACATACGCGAGTCTATCGCAGAGCTCAAATACTATATGGGGGCAATCGATCCTACCAATCTCGCTTTAATCGACAACTCCCATAGCCCGCCTGCGGACAGCGAAGCGGGATAGAGCGCGTATATGATCGCTCGGTACATTTTTTGATAATGATCCTTGGTCATCCGTCTTGGCTCTAGGCTCTTATACCATCCGCCAAAAAGAATGATCAAATGGCGCTCTCTCAGATCCAAGCAGCGCGAGGCGCCCAAGGTCTGGCGACACCAGTGTCGTCTGGCATTGGCGAGCGCTGCTAACTTGGATCCTTAGTTGCAGTCCCCCGAGCAAGGGGGGCGAAACGGGCTTCAGCTGCGTTGATCGCCGCCCCAAGGGCGATCAAGGGGTGAGCAGGCTCACCGCCTGGAGCGTATTCGCATACCTGCCGCAGACCGGGTCGGTCTGCCGAGCCCAGATCGCAGCCATCGACAGCCTGGCGCCCTACGACCGCGACAGCTGCCAGCTTCAGGGCGAGAGGCGTATCCACGGAGGCAGGGCAAAAGTGCGAAGGCCACTGCACATGGCCGCGGTGAGGGCGGTCTTCTGCGACCGGCTCCTCGATAAAGGTAAGCCCTTCAAAGTCGCCATCGTCGCCGCAATGAGAAAGCTAGTCATAAATATCCAAGACGTAGTGAAAAAGCAAATAGAGCTTTCATGAGACACAATTGCTGAAGCCCCGCGCTACTGAACTCAACTTCAGGATAAGCTCTATCGGTTGCGATAGAATACATCTATCTTCTCAGCCACATCGCGATAACCGATATCGTTGGAGTAAATGGCCTTGTACTGTTCGATAGCGTCCTCCGGCCGCTCTAACTTCTGATAGCAGTCTGCTAGCAAGTAAAGAACCTCCTTCTTAAAATCGTCCATCACATTGATCCCATCCACGGCTTGCTGAAACCGTTCCAAGGCAAGGTCGTGAAGGGACTTCGCCATGAAACAGCGACCGAGGAGTACGAGCGACTTGAGCCGCAAGCTCGGACTTCTCTGGGATATCTGGAATTGCTGGATACCGGCATCGACATTTCCGCTTTCCAGTAAATAGCTGCCATACTTGAACCGCTGGCTGTAGTCATTCGGAAATTGGTCCACTAGCTTGCGACTTTCCTCTAGCTTCAACTCAAGCAACTCTGCATCTAATTTTTCGATATGAATACGTAAGCCCTCATCGTTGCTCGACGTTCGCTTCAGTTCGAACAGCTCTCGCTCCACTCGGCTTACCCTCAACTCGCTCCTCAACTGCCTCAATGGGGCATCGTTCTCCCCATCTGGGAGAGCAAAGGCTTTTTCCAGCCAAAAAAGGGCATCTTCGTATTTCTCTTGCCGCAAGTAGATCCGCACCAGCAACTTGTAGTTATCCACGTTTTGCGGGTCCCTGTGTATCGATTCGATCAAGTCACGCGTACGCAATTCGCCGCTGCCATCATCAACCACCACGCGGATCGCCCGTTCCAAGGAATCCGACTCTTCCTTGTCTTTTAGTTTCGACCTAAAGTCTTCTTCGCTGTCCGCCCACTTTCCCTTGTTAATGGAGTGGGCAACGGAGGCGGATTTAACGATCTCCTGTGCCTGCCCACTACCAGGTTTCAATTGGTTCAACTTTTCCGCTACCTTTAACGCCTTCTCAGTCGAACCCGCCTTTATAAGCGATTCGCAATAACGTTCGAGCTTGGCGAAGTTCTCCCGATAACGATCGCAAACCGATTCCAGGCAAAAGGCCTCCGTTTCGTTGAGCTCAAGCATGTTGGCTCCTCTGGCTACCAGCGATAGCGCCTTAATGTTGTTCACATCCCTGGAGAGCGCCGCCTCGCCGATCGCCATAGCCCTGGCGGGTTGCCGTTTGAGAATAGCATATCCAGGCAGAAGCGAACAATAATTGGCTAGCCGAGCCAGCAATCGCCAGAAACTCTTTTTCCGCTCCGCGCTAACGCGACGCTGGGCTCGCCTTAGCAGCTTTCTAACCTCTAGGCATCCCGGCTGCGTTTCGAGCAACTCGCTACAAAGCTCTACCGTGTATTCAGTATTTCCCCGCGTGATGGCAAGCTTGGCGTTTTCAAGCTTCTTGCGATCCCTCGCAGATAAATCATGTTCCGGTATCTCTGCCATCAATACGCTTAGGTTAGATCCATTTCTACCGCCTGCTCGAGGTCTCGAATAGCGGAAGCGGCAACACCGGCTTCCTTGGCTTCCACGAGAAGCCTCACCTTGGACTCCGTACCCGAATAGCGAACCAACAACCTGCCTCCGTCTCCCAAGTCCCGCTTAAGCCGGGCAATCGTATCCTTCAAAAAAGGACAAGCTTCAATGGGGGGCTTCGCATTCACGGTAAGAGACAGCTTTTCGATGGGAAACGGCTGATAAAAGGACGCCAACTGCTTTAGATTTTCTCCCGCTACAGTTACTAATTCGGCGACCTTTAGAGCCGCATACAATCCATCTCCCGTTTTCGAAAATCCGCCGAATACGATGTGTCCCGATTCCTCTCCACCCAAGTCGAAGCCGCCTTCAACCATCAGTCTCGATACAAATTTATCTCCAATGTCGACCCTGCGTGTCTCAATTTTCTCGTCAGCCAAGGCCGTATCCAAACCGAGATTGCTCTGGTTAGTGGTCACCAAAACGCTGCCTGACAAACGTTGAAGCCGATGAGCTTCAATTGCCAGAATGCCTAATGTAGCCTCGCCAGCCAACTTGGTTCCCTCTTGATTGAATGCGATAACGCGATCGCCATCGCCATCAAAAGCGAAGCCCATATCGAATTCTTGGCTGCCCATCAGATCTGACATCGCCTGAGGATCCTCGCTGCCTACACCATCGTTAATGTTTTCACCACTGGGATTGCTGCCTATCACTTCGATCGAGGCGCCAAGCTGTTCGAAAACCTTAGGAGCGAAATCGCTCATAGCCCCATTCGCGCAATCCAGAGCAATCCGTTTTCCTTCTAGCATTCTTCTGGGAAAGGATTCCAATACGGCAGACACGTACAATTCTACCCGGTCGGCGGCGCTATCTGCAACCTCAGGAAAATCCGATTCAACCGGTTCGTCAGCTGAATCGAGTTCTTCGTCAAGCTCTCGCTCAAACGATTCCGAGGGCTTTGCTCCTCCCGTTTGAAAGAACTTTAGTCCGTTATCCTTACTCGGATTATGAGAAGCGGTAATCGCGCAACCCGCATCCACGCCTAGCAGGTCGACAAGCTTAGCAACGGCCGGCGTTGGAGCAACCCCCAGCGATAAGATTTGTCCACCCTCGGATTGAAATCCCGCCGCCAAAGCGGCCAGGAGGTTGATACCCGATGCCCGAGTATCCCTACCTACTAGCAGCGAAGGGGAATCCGGCCCGTCTTCTTTCCTTCTGAGCAAACGGGCCAAAGCCGATCCAGAGCGGAAGGCGATGGCGTCATTCAATTTTGGACTTCCATACTCTCCCCGTATGCCGTCCGTACCAAAGTACTTGAGAGCCATTACGATTGGTAGAATTCTTTGGCTTGGCGGATCTTTTCTCGAACCGCTCCTCCCAACAGAAGTTCCCTCGCTTCAGGCACTCCCGCTTCAATACTGTCGTGGCGTCCGACGATGAAAAACGCGGCGGCCGCGTTCATGGACACCGAATCCTCCAGCGCTTTCGGAGCGGACCCATCGAGCAATCGACCTAGTATTTCCATATTTTCAGCGACGTCCCCACCCCTTAAATCGGATAGCCTTCCCCGCTCTACACCCATTTGCTCCGGGCTCCATCTCTCGGATAAGGAGCCTAGGGAGCCAAATCCGCGGGCCAAGTTATCACCTACGGCGCTGAATTCGTCCATTCCGCCTTCAGACCCCAGATCGCAATGAGCGATCATTCCTGCTTTCAGCCCCAAAGACTGCTCCGCACCCGCCATCAGCTCCATTACCGTAGCGCTGAACACTCCCAGTAGCTGGTGGGCCGGCTTGGCCGGATTGATCAAAGGACCCAGAATATTGAACACTGTTCGTTGACCCTTTTCCGCCAACGCCTGCCGCACCGGGACTATTTCCTTGAAGGCGGGGTGAAAAGCGGGAGCGAACATGAAGCAAAAGCCCAACTCCCGCATAGATCGCTTCAAGAGTTCATTGTCTGCGCTTATGTCGATTCCGATTGCCTCCAGCAAATTGGAACTGCCGCAAAGGGAGGTGATGGAACGATTCCCATGCTTTAGAACCGGTATGCCCGCAGCGGCGACAACGAGGGTCACAGTCGTGCTGATGTTGAATGTGTGCTGCTTATCGCCACCTGTACCGCAAACATCAATCGCTTCGTCACTCCACTCCCCTAATTCCGGATCACGAGCCAACTGGCGATACCGCTTGGCCAGCCCAGCAACTTCCTGGGCGGACTCGCCTTTTTCCGCTAGCTTAGTCAAAAAGCCCGCCTTCAAATCCGCTTCCACATCTGCCGAGGCCAGCAAATCCGCGACTTCAGCCGACTGCTCTTCCGATAAATCCACGCCTTGCCCGACCTGCGCGATAAATTCCTGAAGTTCCATGGATTGAGAGGACTAAGCGGACGCCCCGGCAAAAACAATTCTAAATAGAAAAGTCCCAATTCTGAGGACTGAGCTTACACTGCCCCCAACTAAACATTCTTTTCAGAAGATGCCGTAAACCCGAGATCGCCCCCCCACCCTTGATAAGCGATCCTGTATAAATCGCCAAACAATAACTTGACGGGTAGGATAGCGGCAGTTATCAACCGCTCCTTTTATCGAATCACGCCTGAAACCCAGCACGGAATTTAGCAGAAATGGCCAACCCAAAACGCAAGCAGTCCAAACGTCGCAGCCGGCTCCGTCGCGGAGCTAATCGTTTCGAGGAGTCTCAACTCGCCAAGGATCCAATGGATGGCACTTCTTTCCGTCCCCACCGCGTGAATCCCAACAACGGAATGTATCGCGGTCGTCAAGTGATCGATGCTTCGCTCTAGCCTAAACAAGAGCAACAGGTCGCGTTCGACATCCAGCTTTTCCCGTTTCTTCTGAGACAATGCATGATCGGGGCAAGACCTGCATCGCCGTAGACGCGATGGGTTCAGACAAAGGTCCTGCCGAAGTGGTGGCTGCGGTGGCGATGGCCCTGAAGGAATACCCAGAAATAGCCTCAATCATATTGGTAGGCCAAGAGGCTATTCTGGCCCCCATCGTTCAATCCGCCGGGCTCCAAGACCATCGGAAACTATCGATCCAGCACGCGTCGCAAATCGTCGATATGGAGGACAAGCCTCTTCAGGCGATGAAGCAGAAGAAGGATTCCAGTATGGCCCGAGCGATCGAGCTGGTTAAGGAGGGTAAAGCAACCGTCGTTGTAAGTTGCGGGAATACGGGAACGTTGATGGCCAGCGGCACCATCCGTCTTCGTACGATAGAGGGGATTGAACGTCCAGCTCTAGCCACGGTTATGCCGCGACAAGAAGGCCATTTCGTCCTTATCGATGCCGGAGCCAATCCCTCGGCGAAACCCGAGCATCTGGTTCACAACGCCGTGCTAGGAAGCGCTTACTGTCAGCACGTGCTCGGCACGGAAAATCCCCGTGTCGGATTGATGACCATCGGAACCGAAGAGGGCAAAGGCAACGAAACGACCAACGCGGCCAATAAACTACTCAAGAGCATTCCGGAAATCATAAACTACCATGGGCCTATCGAGGGATTCCAACTGTTTGAAAACGTAGTCGATGTCGTTGTTTGTGATGGATTTACGGGAAACGTCATTCTTAAAACGTCCGAATCGCTGTTCAAATGCCTGTTCAAGGACTTCTTAGGTCGAGAACTCCGGAAGAATCCCCTTCGCCAGCTTGGATACCTTTTCTCGAAGGGCGCCTACACTGCAATTAGGAACCAACTGAATCCAGAGCGCTACGGAGGGGCCCCTTTGCTGGGAATCAAAGGAAACATTCTCAAGGCTCACGGATCTAGCAATCGAGAGGCCCTGAAGAGCGCCATTCGCATCGCCAATGAGATCATAAGCAAGGACCTGAACTCGCAAATCACCTCCTATATCGCTCGGGCCAACCAAATCATCTCACCTCCCTCTAACTGAGGCCAAGGAATATTTGCGGATTGCCACCAGGCGATCTCTCGACATTCAGTCACAACGCATGAACGCTACGCCAAGATCGGTAGTCATACAGGGAACCGGGTCCTACACCCCGCCTAATATAAAGACAAACAACGACTTGGCTGCGATCGTCGATACCTCCGACGAATGGATTTTTACCCGTACCGGTATCAGAGAAAGGAGGATCGCTTCGCCCGACGAAACCGCATCCGACATGGGAGCCGCGGCGGCCCAGCGAGCCCTAGAGGCGGCGAACCTGGAGGCTTCCGATATCGATCTCGTAATCGTGGCGACAATTACCCCAGACATGCCCTTTCCGTCGACCGCTTGCCTCATTCAAACCAAACTCGGCATATCGAACGCGGTTTGCATGGATATCGAGGCAGCCTGCTCCGGATTCGTTTACATCATGGAGGTGGCGGCCTCCATGATTCGATCAGGCCGTTATCGGCATGCTCTCATTATCGGCACCGAAAAGCTGTCCAGTATACTGGACTGGGAGGACCGGACGACTTGCGTTCTCTTTGGTGACGGCGCGGGCGCCGCTATTTTGGGTCCTTCCGACACGCCCGATGTCGGACTGCTCGACTTTACCCTGGGTTCCGATGGCGCTCAAGGAGATGTGCTTTACATGCCTGGAGGGGGCTCAGCCCACCCAGCTACCACCGACTCCTTAGAAAACCGTCTTCACTTTCTCAAAATGCGTGGCCGAGAGGTCTTCAAACTGGCTGTGAAGGTCATGGAGCAGGCCGCCCAAGAAATTCTTGAACAAAACGGGCTCAAACCGGACCATCTGTCCTGTCTGATTCCGCATCAGGCGAATCTTCGCATCATTGAACTGCTTTCTTCGCGACTGAACTTGCCCATGGAACGCTTTTATCTGAACCTAGAAAAGTACGGAAATACCTCTGCCGCCTCGATACCGATCGCCCTCGACGAAGCTATTCGATCCGGACGCACCCGATCTGGCGACTACACCCTGCTCGTGGCTTTCGGAGCCGGATTGACTTGGGGTGCCGCGCTCCTGAAAACCCCTTGAGCCCTCAACAAAAACATCTTCAAATTGCTAATAATCAACTATTTAGACACCTACCCGCGACTCATGATAAGAGCCCTAGCAACTTTTCTCCTCTTACTGTTGGCTTGCTTGAACGCCAGCGCGGCTAACATTACTTGGGACCCCGAGAACGGCTACCAATCAGACGAAGTCGAATTGTCCGGATTGCTGCCTCAAGAAATCCAACGCGTCCTCGATTGGATGAACAAGGGGCGCAGCGCCGAGGAGCGAGGCAGTTTCCGAAAAGCCCTCCGAAACTACAAGCGGGTCCACAGGAAATTCCCCAAAAGCCAATACGCGCCGGAAGCCCTATTTAGAACGAGCCAGATAAGGTTGGAGCAAAACAACATCGATAAAGCTTTCGATGCTTTCGAGCTCATTGCCTTCGTCTACCCGAGCTACGGAAGCTTTAACGATACAATCGGCGAAATGTACAAGATCGCTGTCCGGCGCCAGGAAAGCTACCGCCAACGCCTGTTTTTCGTATTCCCCGGATTCCTCAATCTCGACCGAGCAGCTCGATATTTCGAACGCATTGTTTCGATCGCGCCCTATAGCGACTACGCCCCGCTTTCGTTAATGAACGTAGCTCAGATTTGGTCCAAAAAGAAGAATGACACCCTCGCCATCTACGCCCTCGATCGCTTGATCACGAATTACCCGAACAGCTTTCTGACTCCCGATGCCTATATCCAGTTAGCGAATACACACTCAAACCTAGTCCGAGGCCCCTACTACGATCAAAGCAACACAGAGGACGCCATCACTTTTTTTGAAGATTTTCTAATCCAATTTCCCGAGAACAATCGCGTGAACGAAGCGGAAGATGGATTGTCGGACACTCAAAACCTTATGGCTCTCAGCAAAGTGAAAATCGGGGACTTCTATTTTCACAAGCGAGCCAATTTCCATGCGGCCAAGGTGCTCTACAACGAGGCTATCACACTCGCTCCCACCTCTGGCAGTGCCGATATGGCCCGAGCAAAACTCGACATGATCGCAGCCAGGGAGGAGAAAATCGGGATTCAAGACACTCCGGAAGCCGAACGGGAAGAACCAGATTCAGAGGAAATGCAAAAGAAGGCAGAGAGACGGGCCCGAAGGAAAGTGCTTGGATTATTCTGATCCGAATCCCACGGTTTAACGTACTTCTTTTCGATGACTCGCGTCTCCAATTTCATAATTATTGCCTTCGCGCTCTGCATCTTCTCAGGTTGTGCCACCTATAAGGTTGGGGCGCCTGGCGGCTCCACATCCTACAAGACCATCTACGTCAAGCCGGTGCGAAACGACTCAACCTTCCCCATGCTGAAGGCCACCCTAACGGCGTCGCTGCGCAAATCTATCCAGGAATCGGGATTTCTCTCCAATGCCGCCGAGAATGAGGCGGACACCATCCTAGAGACGCGAGTCGTTTCCGTGAAGCGGGACATCGCTGCTGTCTCCTCTATCGACGTTGGGCGAGGCCGTAAATACGAACTGGAATTCGAAACCCTTTGCACACTGTACTTGCGGGAAGATGGTCAAATGAAACCGCTGTTTACCAATCGTCGCGTTATTGCCAAGCAAGACATTTTCGCGGATAGCGGACAGGTGAATGCTGAACATCAAGCGGGGCCTGAGATCGCTCGCAAAATCGCCCGCAGAATTTCGGAATCCGTCCTCGACACTTGGTAGCATGAAGTCTCCCATACTCGCTCCATCTATACTAGCCGCCGACCATACGCGACTGGCCGATGATGTTAAAGCCTTGGAAAGCATGGGCGTTCAATGGCTTCACATCGATATTATGGATGGCCATTTTGTACCGAATCTTTCCTTCGGGCCAAAGACCGTGGCCGATCTACGCCCAAAATCGGCCTTGTTTTTCGACGTTCATCTAATGATAGACAATCCTGAAAAGTTCATCGAGCCATTCGCTAAGGCCGGGGCGGACTTGATCTCCATTCACGTGGAACCCGCATACAACGTTTCCGACACTCTAGACCGAATCCGCGAACTCGGTCCCGAAACCGGTGTCGTCCTAAATCCAAGTACGGAGGTCGGACAAGCGGCACCCTTCCTCTCCCAGACTGATCTCGTTTTAGCGATGACCGTGCAACCTGGATTCGGAGGACAGTCGTTCACCGGGGCGGTTTTGGACAAAGTTCGCGAGCTCGACCAGATTCGCCGCGAGCAATCTTTAGGCTTCCGCATTCAAGTCGACGGCGGAATAAATACGGAAACTGCGGTACTGTGCCGTCAGGCTGGCGTCGATACCTTCGTCGCAGGGACTGCCTTTTTCCAAGCTGCGGATCGAGCTGCCTTTCTTCGCGAAATCGAATCGATGGACTGAGATGCCTGGAGACAGCCTAGATGCCAACCCGACACCCGAGGGGATCAAATCCATTCTTTTCGACGAGACAACGATCGACCAACGCATAAAAGAACTGGCGGAGGGGATTGAAGAAAGATGTGGCTCGGATGGCCTGACTATCATTTGCGTCCTTACCGGTGCCCTCATGTTCGCGGCCGATCTCGCTCGTAAACTCGACTTTCCCGTAGAAATCGACTGCTTGCGTATCGGGAGCTACGGCAATCGATTGAATTCCGTTTCTAAACCGAAATTCTCTGCCCCCCTAAAAAATAGTATCAGAGGGAAACCTGTTTTGATTGTTGATGATATACTGGATACGGGTCACACGCTTTCCGCCCTGATGTCCGACCTCGAAAAGCAAAACCCGTCATCAATCCATTCCTGCGTTCTCTTGGACAAACCGGATAGGCGACAAGTCGACATCGAAGCCGATTTCGTCGGCTTCACGATTCCGGACGCATTCGTTGTCGGATATGGCCTTGATTTCGCCGAGAAGTTTAGAGCCCTTCCCTACATAGCCACCTTGGAGAGCGCACAATAGGGCCATAGTCTGGCACTTCTTTGGACCCGCTCTTCGCGCAACCAAAGGGCCGCCGATCCACGTTTTGCGACAGCGCTTGATCGTCAGCCGGAAGCGCGCTTCAAAGTGGATAGATGATACTCGCTGAAAATTGGCAGGACTACGAAATACTCGAATGCGGAGACGGCATGAAGAAGGAGCGTTGGGGCGATTTCATCCTAGTACGCCCCGATCCCCAAATCATCTGGCCCCTCAAGTCGGGAGATTGGAGCGAGTACGATGGATTCTATCATCGCAGTAGGCAGGGGGGCGGCCATTGGGAGTTTCGCCGCAAGATTCCGGAATCTTGGGTCATCCGCTATCGGCATTCGCAGTTTAAGATTCGGCCAACCGACTTCAAACATACCGGCCTTTTCCCAGAACAGGCCGTGAACTGGGATTGGTTTAGCTCCGTCATTAAGCGCAGCAAACAGAGCCCAAATATTCTAAACCTTTTTGCCTACACAGGAGGAGCGACCATAGCCGCTGCTCAAGCTGGAGCTAAAGTTTGCCACGTCGATGCGGCTAAGGGCATGGTCGCCTGGTCACGGGAGAACGCTGCTTTGAGCGGACTACAGACAGCTCCGATACGCTATATCGTCGATGACTGCGCCAAATTCGTAGAACGCGAGCTTCGTCGAGGCAATCAGTACGACGCCATAATCATGGATCCGCCTTCATACGGACGCGGAAAGAAAGGGGAAATCTGGCAATTCGAGAGCGACCTTTGGGGACTGCTTCAAAAATGCCGCAAACTATTGAGCCCTAACCCCCTATTCTTCTTAGTGAATGCCTATACAACTGGAATCTCCTCAACCGTAGTCGGAAATCTTCTACGAGACACGCTGGACGATGTGCCGGGCTCAGTTACTAGCGGAGAAATCGGATTGCCAGTGTCCAATAGCCGAAACACGCTTCCCTGCGGCCTCTACGCGCGATGGACCCCGCTTAACAAGAATTTCGAAAAAATGTAACCTTGCCGACCTCGCTCGTTCTTGATTTCGCTCATAGTCCCTAAACACTTGGCTCAATGACTGGCCCTCTCTGTAAATCGCTAACAGATGAAATCCAACGACTTCATACGCAGCAAATTCTTCGATTTCTACGACAACATCGACTTCGCGACCTATCAGAGGGAAAAGAAGCGGCTTCAAGTCGAGCTTCTCAAGTTGCAGCATTGGGTCATTAATAACGACCAGCGCGTGGCAATCGTATTCGAAGGCCGGGATGCCGCGGGAAAAGGCGGATCGATAAAGCGCTTTACCGAATACCTGATGCCCAAGCACTTCAATGTAGTTGAACTTGGGATACCTACCCCTAAAGAATCGAAAAACTGGTTTCGGCGATACGAACGCCACTTTCCTAAGGAAGGGGAAATTACCTTCTTCGATCGCTCCTGGTACAATCGGGCTCTAATCGAGCCGACCATGGGATACTGCAAAAAGTCCCAATATCGCTATTTTATGAGCAAGGTTCTCGAATGGGAGGAGAAACAAATCGAAGACGGGCTCATACTCTTGAAACTCTATCTTTCGGTATCCAAGCAAACGCAGCTTTTCCGCTTCAAAGAGCGCCAAGTCGATCCGCTTAAATACTGGAAATATTCGGAGAACGACAAGCAAGCACGCCGATATTGGGATGTGTTTACCAAATACAAAGAGCAGATGTTCAATAAGACTTCGTCATCCAAGAGCCCCTGGGTAGTGATCAATTCGAACAACAAGCTGGAAACACGCTTGAAGTCGATGCTCTACATTCTTTCCAAGATTCCTTACACGAGCAAATTCGACTTCCGGCCACTCGAGAAGGCCGAGACACGGCAACGCTACTCGATCAACATAGACGGAGTGGCCTTCAACAACCTCAATTACCGACAATTCCTGCTGCTGGAAACGCTCGACGGAATCTACAAGAAATAGAAATGCCAGAGCGGCTACGGGCGCATTTGAGAAAGACCTAAAGGGAGGGAGGCCCAACCAATGGGTCGGGCGCTTCCGGTGGCACGCGGCGAGAGAGTCGAACCCCCAACCTCCTGATCCGTAGTCAGGTGGCTTCGGTGAGACAATTCTTCTATAAGTTACTTATTATCAGTATCTAGTGCGTTATTTTTACTATCTTTATCTTTACCGATAAATTCTTACTGCCCTATAACTGCCTCATTAGAACTTCTGAGCAATGAAGTTAAGTGGCTGTGAGACGCCTGCTTTGTAACAGGATGGACAGTCCTCATACCGCAAGGGGGGCCGGGGCCTGGGCGGCGGCGCGCATCGCAATGTATATTCATCAAACTGCCCCAGAAAAAATTGTACCCCTAACAGGTCTTCTTCATGTTTGGTTTTATTTTGAAAACAAACACCTTTATCACCTTAAATACAGCCTCCGCAAACATTGGAGTCCTCGTTGGACTGGTCTTCCTTATCTTTGAGTTAAGGCAGAGCTCAGCAATCGCACTATCTGAGATAAGGCAAGAGAGGGTCTCTGGCGTAATCGACCAATGCTCAGCAAATGCTAGGGACGTCGCCTTTTCAGAACTGTACCACAGGGTATTTGTAGATGCAGAGTTCTCGCTACTTGAAAATGTGGAAATCAAAGGCCAGCTCTTGCAACATGAGTTTGCCCGATTCTATCGTCTTGAAGACTCATACTTTCAGTACACAATAGGCCTGATGGACTATGCACCTTATCGATTCAGCATGGAAATGGTCTTAAACAGACAACCACTCTGGGACTTCCTAGGCCTGGATACTAGGACGAGAAACTCAGATTGGGCAACGGATTTGGATGCTTTCAAGAGTTCACCGAATTACAGTCCTTCAGATTGGAGAGAAAAATTCATCGCTTGGGTTGAGAATAAAACGAAAGAGACTGAGACGCTATAAATGATGCCAAAGGTTTACTTGCTTAAGAAACTCAATCCACAGGATTCCATATGGAAGCACTACCCAGAGGATGATTTTGTCCGCTGGGTCGGAGATGGTGAGGAAGAAGCTAGGAAGAACGCGGCTAAAGGATCTCTGCCAAGAAACAAGGCCATGAGCATGTCTCCGTGGCTCAATAAGGAGCAAACTTCCTGCGAGCTTGAGTACAACTCCGAGGAAGATGGTGTCTCTGGAGTTAGCGACTAGCGGAGCAAACGGGAGAGTCGGCCCTAGACCAGACTTACCCTATCAACTGCCCCCAGAAAAGTTGTCGTCCTATGGGCTTCTGAAGCTATTCTTATCCCAGCCTGCGCCTAGCAGCAGCTAGTACAAATAAGCCAGCCCCAAGGAGAGCTGCTGTGGACCCTTTGTCGGGGACATCTTGCACAACCCATGCTGCATCGGTTCCATCAGCCATTGACGGAGTGGTGGTTAGGGAGTTTGTCGAGATACCAGAGAACTCAACCCATCCTACTGAACTGCCACTTGTAACTCTTGTACCATTGATGCTTACGCCCCCGAATGAAGCGGTTGGAGTGATTCCGAAGTCTAGACTTGCTCCACCGTTATTGTCGTTGAGCATATAGAATCTGATGCTCGTAATGACGGCGTTGAAATTGATGGTGAATGTTCCACCGAAAGTGTGCAGCCGGTCAGTAGAGCCGCCAAACCCCGTGTAGGAACCGTCGGTCGTTGTACGATATGCCGCCGTCTGGAATCCAGAAGCTCCTGTATTAACTATGGACCACCCGACGCCATTGCTTGTGCCCTGGGCGGACCTGTAAAAATAAGAGGTCGGGTCGCCCACTGACGTGACATCGAAATCTGTAACTGAAACAGCCTGTACATAGGCGGGAATGAAAGTGCAAACGAGGCTGATTTTGACTAAATTTTTGAACATTCCAATGATAACTTTGCCAGCGATTCCCTCCGGCAAAGCAAGGCAAAATGCCCCTGATCGCACTATCAGCGTTCCTTACTAAGAAAGAAAGGGACGACCGCCGAAGCGATATACAAGTTAAATACCCTATGCCAGCCTGCGCCCAGCAAAGGCTAAAGCCACTAAACCAACTCCAAGAAGAGCTGCTGTGGACCCTGTGTCGGGGATTTCGAAATATCCTGTAGGGGAGACACCACCTTTAACCGTTAAATGCAGCGTACCGATGCTGGTTTCAAAGTTCGTTAACCCATCGCTGGCAAAGCCCCCATAGATTGTTTCGCCTCCGTTCCATGATCCTGCGGTGCCAAGATTGCTATAGAGGCCGGGATCGCCTGCCACAGCAAAAACGGCGTCACTATAGAACGACGATTGTTGCCTCGTGTCAAACGCACCAAATCCTGCCATCTGGACGGCACCTAATGCGTCTAAAGTAAAGACCCCCCATTTATAATCTGTGAAGTCGTTCAACGACATGGACGTCACGCCGTTGACCGAGTCGCTGATTGAAAGCGTGACGGTAGTCGGTAGGAAGTAGGTTGGAAATAACCCTAAGATTAACC
>Ga0181593_10000888_pt1 | contig 26705 bp, 23 predicted proteins | sample 071ome_19_FD_133756 | JGI IMG/M metagenome (GOLD analysis project Ga0181593, IMG submission 133756) | Coastal salt marsh microbial communities from the Groves Creek Marsh, Skidaway Island, Georgia - 071413AT metaG (megahit assembly) | ecosystem: Environmental > Aquatic > Marine > Intertidal...
TCTTGCTGCTCGTTGATACCCCATGCTCTTTTAATCATAGGGGTGGGAACACCTATGGGGCAACAGATTCGGAGAGAAATAATCGCTTATAAAATTAATGTACACTTGGGGAAGCGAACTCTCCATGCTTTCTCACTGTTATGGTGAATTCTTCAGATCTACCAGCATCTCTACCAGCGAGGTTGTCACATTCTATGCCTAATGGTCCAGAATACGAGTGGGGACCAGATGGTCCAGGCGAAGCTTCTCCAACAACTCTATCTCCTTCTGTATTTCCCAAATGTTCTGGTTCGCTCCCAGGTTGTAATGTCATTGAACCATCTCGACGATAAATAACTGTAGTAGGGACGGAATTCCCTGAGAGTGCGCCAGAAGGATCCTCTGATACAGCTTTTTCTGGTACAGTGTTCCTTATAACCACGCCACCACTGGCAAGTACGGTATGATCACCATTGGCAAGTACGGCATCATAACGATATTGTTGCAGGTCGGGTCCTGAAAAGGAGGCCGAAGAGAGGTCTGCTGTGTTTTGTGCTTCTCTGTTTTCTGCCGCTGTGTTTGTTTTTTGTCCTGTTTTGTCACTATAATCAATGGTCATAACTACCTCTCTGACAATGGAAAGATGTTCGTTCTTTCTATCTACCAGTAAGATGCAGAGCCGATCCTTAAGCAATCAAAACACCCTCTGTCTTGGAACTCGACATAAAAATAGTAATAAATTCAACTAGAAACTACGTTCTAGACTAACTGTTCTACAACGCTATTTGTAACGGTTCTGGTACAAATAGCGTAAAGAGCCTTTCGCAGCTCTTGCTCTGTGAATCCAGCTTCATCTTTTCCCTTAAAATGCCGACCTTTATTTAGAGAACGCTAAAATTATAGGACTTCATATGCCCATTCGGAGAAGCACCAGAACGAGAGTCAAAAAGATACGCCTCTCTAACCCTGGCAAGCTGAAACCCTTTGCAAAGGGCGTACTCGCTCATCTCGAGCATGGCTGGGTTCCTGTTCATCCCACACTTCTCAAAGGCATCCAACTTAATATTTCAAACGGTCATTACTCGAACCATCCAGGGGTTCTCATTGAGGATGTACAAAAAGATCCTGGCCTTTTCTTCACTATCGTAAAGAGGCTCCGTCCTTTTTCAAGTATTGAGCAAAGTGGTTTTGAACCGCTTCTTCTTCTCTCACAACTTGAGCAAGCCCAACTTGAAGAAGTATTCCTGTTTAAGCCTGGCAGTGCCTCAATTCATCGATTTGGCGAAACCTCACAAAGTCAAAGCCTTATGTGGAAACTCTGTATGAGCTCCTCAAAGGCTGCTCATCGGATTGCCCAACACCTTGGCTTATCTCCATCTATTGCCTATACAGGGACTCTCTTTCGCCAGTTCGGTCTTTATCTCCTCTGTTGGAACTATGCAAAGCTTTTTTCTCAAGCGCTTGCCCGTCACCGTAACAACGGAGTCGACTTTGACCAAGAGATAACGACTTATTTTCAGATGCCTCATCATCAAATAGCAGCGCGATTCGCGCGCCAGTACGAACTGAATCGCGAAGTGAAACAGGCTTTGATTATTAGAAAGGATCACGACTACGACACTCCAGAGGAACGTGAGGCATATGCCCCTCGGATGAATGACGTTTGTCAAATTGCAGAGCTGTTCTCTCGAGCATACTACTATGCCTCCTTTCCAGATGCTGAAGCACTTTGGGATTCTAAATACAAACTGATCGCTACCCATTTTCCGAGCGATTTTTTTGATTCACTTCAGGAAGAGATAGCAATATTTGACGATTTCGAATCCGAAGCAACGGACTTTGGGGACTTAAAGCTGGCAGAGCACGATCGCTCAGATAGAGAGACAGCTAAGAGCTTTATTCCGCCATCGAATCCACATCTGGCACGATGTCCAGAACATGTTCAGCGTGCCTTCATTGAAGTTCACCGAGAACTCGAAAGGTCTGAAACGGCTCTGTATGCAATCAAAGCCCTTCTCGAAAAAGGGATTCCCGAAACTGGAATCTCACGAGGATGTCTTTTTATCGAAATCGACGGGACGGTGAGGCCCGCTTTACGTTTTGGTGAAGTCTCCCTTCCAGAGTACAGCAAACTTATCAAAAATCCCCGAATGGGAATCTTCGAGACAATCCCCCAAAAAGGCCCGTTCATAAGGGAAGTTAGAGGAGTAACCGGAGAGTCGGTAATCCAAGTTCGAGGTGGAATGGATGATAAGGAAATAAAGGGGGTTCTTTACTTAGAAATAGATAAAGAAAAACGAAAGGTAGATGCTGATCCAAAACTTTCATTTCGAATCATTCGAGCGAGCATCGCTGAGTGCCTAAAACATCTCGACCAAGATGACCTCTGGCGTATCAGCTTCTACTAACAGCGAATCCTAATAGAAATACATGCTCTCAATTTCAAACAGAGGACGAGCGAACTCCACATCGGAGTTCAGATATAGGCTGGGTGAGTAACCCACCTGGTGCACAAAGAGCACTATCCCTCTTACTCAAAAGATGAACAGTATGAGGAGAACACTGCTCACTCGTTATTCAGAAGCTTTTTTTGCTTTCTCTGCTCTGACCTTTGCCGGCTTTGGACGAGATTTACCATAACTGCCGCGCTTCGTTTTTCCCTTTTTCGATCTCAGATCACCTCTACCCACAGTACCTCCTTTCTATACATGATGGTTCAGTGTTATGGTATGTAACGTACCTGATCTACAAACAAAGGCAAGGCTAAGCCATGAAAGATGTAAGAACGGAGAAAACAGGCGTCGAGAAGCGAGAGCAGGAGGATGCCATCCAACAGAAACAGGATATCAAAGGGCAGGCTCTCCGTGATGATGAGAGCTATGAAGAAGACAATTACGATGAGCATATCGGAGAAGATGATGACTCATTGGCACCTGAAATCATCATCTCTGTCAGCACAGACTTTTTACCGGACCAGAGTGAGACAACAAAAGCACTCTTTGCATTCTCTTACACAATCCGAATCGTCAATGAAGGAAAAGTAACCGCTCAGCTTTTAAATCGTCACTGGAGAGTCTTTTCTGGTGGACGCCAGATTGCTGATGTCAAAGGCGAGGGGGTAGTTGGAGAACAGCCGATCCTTCAACCAGGTGAAGCTTTTGAGTATGAAAGTGGCACGTTGATCAACGATCCAATTGGTGCGATGGATGGAACATTCACATTCGTTGACGAATTCGGTGTTTTCTTTGACGTCAACATACCAGAATTTTCCTTGATACATTTAGATGATCTGAGAGTACATTAGCGGGACAGTACATTAGCGGGACAGTACATTAGCGGGACAGTACATTAGCGGGACAGTACATTAGCAGGACAGTACACGAGCAGGACACTACTCGGGTAAGACTGCTCTCTCGCAAGACTCTGAAGTAAGAGAATAGAGACGAACGCCTGAAGAACGCTCTGACGGTGAAAGAAGTCTCTCTTTATCCGATAGAAAACCTCCTACTGAGCACTTTCGCTCTCTGAAAACGAGAATTACACTGGTCTCCATGCCGATAATTTAATCGCATATCATCTCGGCTATCTGTATCATGAGAAAATATCCTGTCACATTAGAGAAAGAACGCGAGCTACTTGAGCGTATGCTCAAACTCGGAATATTCGAGGATGACATAGACGAATCATTTATCCGTGGGAGTGGCAGCGGAGGGCAAAAAATTAATAAAACTTCCAATTGTGCTCGCCTTTATCATGCTCCGTCTGGAATTGAGGTGCGCTGCCAAACCTCGCGATCCCTTGCAATGAACCGCTTTTTGGCAAGAAGAATGCTCTGCGAAAAATTTGAAGAACAGAGTGAAGGCGAGAAGAGTAAAAAAGAAAGGGAAAGAGAGAAGATTCGAAGACAAAAACGAAAACGCTCTAAACGAGCAAAGGAAAAGATATTAGCGGAGAAGCGTGTGCAATCTGATAAAAAGTCGGGGCGAAAGAAAATTAAGATGGACTCAGATGATACAGATTAAAAGTCAGCAAGGCGAAATAATTGCTCTGTATCGGTGCTAACCCCCTCCACCGAACATACTGATACGGAGTCTTGAATTTGCTCCGCTGTTCTTCCATCAAATAAGAGGGTCTCGCCAGCCATATCGAGACAGCCAAATAATGCAAACGCTATGTTCAGCGGGTCGCCAATTAAATTCATTTCACCGCCAGATGCGTTCGCTCCAGTGGTCGCCTGAAGACCTGTCCCTGATGAAATCACTCCTCGAAGCACGAGGTCCCTGCCCGATTTCACCTCGAGCTTCTCATAGATACGCTGAAATGCCCTGATTGCTCGAAGGGACTGATTTTTGCCATCTCCACCCATCCAAAGCGCCACAGTCTTCTCTCCGATCTGACGATCGATTATTCCGTCAAATTCTTGAATAGTCTCCTTTAGCGTGGTCTCTCTCTCAGAATCCCCCTCATGCTTATCGTTCACTGATATTTCAAATACGAGGACAGATACTGCTATGGGTCTCATTTGAGCTGTCATGGCTCTTGCACGAGTGGAACGAATTTCCTCAGGTTCATAGTCCGATGCAAGTTCAATTACTATTCGAACTTTCCCTATTTGAATTTCTTCAGAAGAACTCACATCACGCATCCCGTGTATGCGTACACCATTAACAAAAGTCCCATTCAGACTCTCAAAATCCGTAATCACAACACCACTTCTTGAGGCACTCAAGGAAGCATGAACCCGCGATACTCCAGGCTCTGAGATGACGAATTCATTCCCTTTATCTCGCCCAAGACGAATCTCATCCTGATCACAAAGAATGATTCGCTCTTGCATCCCATTCGATTGGGTAACCAATGCAACTGCTACCTTTTCTCTTGCCATGATTTCATCCTTTCTGTTCAGCCCAAGAATCTTCTAATACTTAACATCTCTCCTCAACCTATAATCTCAACGACCATAGACAACAAGTGAATCACTGCCATATATACCACCTAAAATTGAGAAGCGTTCTCGATCGCAATAAAAGACTTCCTCTAAATCCGCCTGCTTTACTGCATCCCCAATCGCATTGCTATTCCATATAGTTCGGGCACCAGGCAAGCGAGGAATAGATACAGTGACTATCCCTGAATCACTACGTCGTTCCCCTATCGGCGTGCTTTGCATATTTGTGCAGTAGGGCTCTACCGTATTTGTATAGAGAAATCCTCGAAAACATCCTGAAAAAAACAAAACAGCGACTATGAGTATTATCGTCCGGATGGAGAAGAGCATAATATGCATCACTTACCGATTAATCACCGTAGGCGATTGTCTTGCGTTCGGAATAGAGTCCAAAGAGATACGAACGATAAGCCACATCAAGATGCATGATGGTCGTAATACCTCCATTCCTCGCAGCAGCATCCGTCCCAGCATCCCCCCATGCAAATAACCATAAAACTGACTGGGATGAAGAGGTTCCGACTTTTGAGCCGAGCTCAGTTCTATTCACATCTTTATCAAGCGGCGCCTTGACATCGACATAGGCACATCCCGCTACTGCCACCAGTCCCCAAACAAGACACGCATATAAAATTCGCTTCGCCTTCACACTGCTCATCATACTCGTGGGCCCTCACTCTCTTGCTGCTACCATGCTCTAGCGTCCCATACCATCTCACGGAGAGAAAGAGCATAAGTCAGGATTAGAAACATGCTGAAGACAGTAGCCACTATTTTCTTTGCCAGCCAGAACATACTTCAGCCTTTATTGGATGTTTGGTATACTTCTGACCAGATTCGCGCTTCAGAACGCCCTGTTACAACGAGCATCCTGCAAATGTCTTGAACTGCTCGAGATCCGAAGCTGCAATTATGGGAGGCGTCAAGTCATGGTACGCGAGAAGGCGATACAACAGGAGGAGAATAAAATCGAATCTTTAGGTTCCACGGAATCACAGGACTCTACTCTCTCCCCTGCTTCTGCTTCTGGATCTCATGCCTTTGAACACCTAATCCTGACATTTCTTGAAAGCTCTTCAAAAATTATCTCGGAAGAAATTCGCTTTAAGCACTTAAGACTCCTGCCGAGGGGCCTGTTTATCGAAGAGAGCGTGATAGAAAAAATAGAATTGCTATTATGCGACTGGCATCCCCTGCTGCCAGAGTCAAAAAAAATGATTTCGGCTGAAAAGCTGAAAAAATACTATCGAAATTCACTGAGTTCAGTACCGAAGTATCTTCTTGACGGGAAGGCGCTATTATTTGGCTATGAACTATGTCTGGCAAAAGGCACAGCCACGTTCCGCGATATTCCTGTCTTCAACGGCTCGCTCCTTGAAACTTCTTCATTTATCCACATGCGGGATCCCATTCTTTTTAATACCCCAGATATAACGACTGAGATAGGCAATGCCGGTTTAAGAATGCTTGTTTCATCGAGAAAACATCCTGTGAAACTTGATAATACTTCGCTACAACAGCTTGCTCTGACCTTGCAACGCTCCCAGGCAATTCCCAAAAAATATAGAGAAATCAAGCAGTCTTTGCGGCAAGCAGTCCCTGCATTTCGTGAAATCTGGGAACAAGCAAGGGTGATTCGTTCTAAACAGTCAGTTCTCATACCCAAAGAGCTTAGTGATGAGAAAGATGCCTGGTATCTGAGCTATAAAGACTTAATCTTTGTCCAAAGAAAAGAGGGGCAACTCGCCAAGGCTTATGGCCTTCGAGGGAAAAATCTGCATGAATTCCTCGTACATGAACTCTATGCTCTGAAAAATGATAAGCGACGATTCAAAACTGGAACTTTACACCTCGGCTCAAAAACCAAAGGTTACGGGGAGGTTGAACTGGAGAAAACTCATTACCAAATCCATCCAATATTCGTGAGAACATTCTTACTCCGCCTCGGATTTCACAGAGATATCACTGAAAAATTACCCCCTCGTTTTACTTTGGGTGATGCTCTTAAACAACTGATTGCAATTGTAGAGTCCTCTATCTGGATTGATGCTCGCGATGTGCCCCGCCACTATGCTGAGCAACAAACACCAGATACCAACTATCGTGCTCATGGAAAATGGATCTTTGCTATCAATAGAAAGCGAGAAATTCTCTCACTCTTTGACAAAACCGAGCGGACTCCCAAACGGCGGCCCCAAAACCACACCAGCCTAAAAACGAGCAACAAGAAGAAGAAACACCCGAAGCGACGCCTTCATGCTGCCAAGCCTGATAATTAGTTGAATTTACCCATAAACTTTGGAAAGGTCGCTCTACCGCCTCGGGGAAATAAACTTCCCTCTTGTTTTGTGATAGATTCCCAGGGAAACCGTTGGTGTGTCTGCTGACTACAGTAGGAAATGATTGATGGCAAAAGAAAAGATTTTAGTGGTCGAAGATGAAGATGATCTGAGAGAGCTCATCAGATACAACCTCGAGCAAGAAGGGTTTACAGTTATCGCAACCGACTCTGGCGAAGAAGCCCTAACTCTTGTGGCCACGAATCCGCCAGAGCTTGTCTGTCTCGATCTGATGTTGCCCGGAATGAATGGTCTTGATGTATGTCGCACATTGAAAGGAAATAGTTCTCTATCCTCTATTCCGGTCTTGATCATCAGCGCAAAGGGTGAAGAGACAGACATCGTCACTGGACTTGAGTTGGGAGCTGATGACTACATCACGAAACCCTTCAGCCCCAAAGTGCTCATCGCTCGAGCTCGAGCTATTCTCCGACGGAGAGGGTCAGCACCAACTCCGCAATCGAACTCTGACGAGCAATCTGTTCTTGTTCACGGCTTAAAGATTGACGCTCGAAAGCATGAGGTACACTTACATGAAAAGCGACTCATGCTCACGGGCACCGAATTCCGAATCCTGCACTTTTTATCACAGAATCCTGGCTGGGTGTTCACTCGCCAACAACTCGTTGAGAACTTACATGGCGATAATTATCCTGTAACAGAGCGATCAATCGATGTGCAAATAGCTGGGCTCAGAAAAAAGTTAGGGCCATCCTCTGATTATATCGAAACAGTGCGAGGGATAGGTTATCGGCTTAAGGAGTAAGTTTCCTTTGGAAGAAAGAAAAACTTTCACAAATACGAAGAGTGGATCCCACATGGCAAGGCCTCAGATGCAATCTCGGCTACGGAACCCAGTGCTTACTGGAGTAATACTGCATCTCTCTATCTTCATCTTTGTCATTTTTGCGGCGGATGCGAATCCTGCTCTTACCGCATCAATCATCACGCTTCTTTCCTTGATGTTCTTCCTGTTATGGAGAAAGGAGAAAAGGAGTCTTTCTTCAGAACCGATGGAGCAAACTGCTGAACAAACAGATCCTGATGACTCCCATCTGAATTCTCCACTTTTAGACGAGCTAAAATCGGCCTTAGAAGCAAGAGATGAGAAAGATGCGGTGCTATCAAGTATGAGCGAGGCGGTAATAGCGGTTAATGCGGATTATACCCTCCTCTCTATAAATGCTTCAGCGAGAAAGATGCTGAATCTTCCAGATAATATTTCTCCTGGATTACGTCTACAAGAAGTGGTTCAAGAGGACGCCTTTCATAGAATTGCAAAAATAGTCTTAGAAACAGGGGGTCAGATTGAAAACGAGATAAGACTGGAAGACGATCAACAGAGGCTTCTTTTCATCCATGGAACCCCACTGCTCAATAAACAGAAATTAAGCAATGGTGCGGTAATTGTATTCCGCGATATTAGTCGCATTCGAAAACTGGAGACCATTCACCAAGAGTTTGTCGCTAATGTTTCCCACGAATTAAAGACACCAATTACCTCTATTAAAGGATTCGTTGAAACACTCCTGAATGGTGCACTCGCTAATAGAGCAGATGCTGAGCGCTTTCTTGCTATTGTATCGAGACAAGCTGATAGACTCTCCACTATTATTGAGGACCTTCTCTCGCTCTCGAGGCTTGAACGACAGGGACGAGACCATGAGCTCTCACGGGAAGACATTCTTGTAGCCACCCTATTTGAGCGTTGCTACCAGGGATGCCTATTTAAACTAGACGAAAAACAAGTTCGATTGAATGTAAACTTCGATCACGACCTCTTTGTAAGTCTTAATCTTAATCTCATGGAGCAGGCTCTCATGAACCTGCTGAGTAATGCTATTAAATACAGTAGTCCCGACAGTGAGATTCTACTGGAGGCGCGCCGAGCGGGACAAACCGTATCATTCTCCGTCTCAGATAGTGGAATAGGGATCGCTGAGGAAGACCTCCCAAGAATTTTTGAGCGCTTTTATCGTGTCGATCGAGCTCGATCACGTCAAATGGGTGGGTCTGGACTAGGGCTTGCTATCGTCAAACATATAGCGCAGGTCCACGGCGGTAGTGTTCATGTAGAAAGCGCCATACATCGAGGCAGCCGCTTTGAGATAGTTCTTCCGCTCGCAACGCGAAAAGAAAAATGGCAAGAGTATGAGGTGGCTACCTCTCCTCATGCTCCTCCAAGATAGTATCAATGAACTGCTGAAGAGAGAGACCTACTTGCTCTCGAAGTATTTGTAACAGTCGCTCTCGATCAAATTCTTGAGCATGATTTGCAATAAAAACAATACCTTCTTTTCGAAGGTTGAGGTGACATGAAGAATCCTTTACTACCATTCCGACAGTTTCAAGAATAGAGGTTTGAATAAAAACTTCCTCAGGATGAAGAGCAGTCAAAAAATGGAGATAGGGAGCCTTATTTTCCTTATATGGATTTCTTAGTGTGTCTTCTACTACACTGAAGGCCTCCGATAAATCAGTTGAAGAAGCCAATGCTTGAGCACAGTACTTCGCTACGAGGTCGTTTCGATGCTCAAGCGCTAAAACTAACTGTTCCGAAATGATCGTGGTGTCTTCAACTTGCCGTAAAACTTCTGCACTTGCTAACTGGGTATGTGGATCATAAGAACCACGCAATCTGCTCATTAATCCGAGCAAGCCCTGCTGAGATATCTCTTGAGCAACAAGTGCACTGGATGCAATCTCGCGCACTCTCTCAATTCCACTTTCAAGTCCTTTTAATAAAGCGCTTTCACTAATTCCCTTTGAAACGACGTAGAATCGTAAATCCAGCGAAGCATGATTCAGAAAGAGATGATCTAAATATTCCTGCGTTTCGATCGGATTCTGGGACACTTCGACGAAAATATCTAGAAGCTTAGCCCCTTCTTGTCCCCCACACTGCGACAAAAGGGCACAAAGCTGACTCTCTACTACTGCGGGCTCATGCCTTGCTAACATTTTACAGAGACTCTTCCCATCAGAAAGAGATAGAGTAGTTACGTGATCTATCAAATTTCTTATTTGGGCTGCTTTCATCAATATGTCGGGGGTTTGTTCCACGCTCTCGTTTATCGTTGACAACATCCCCTGTTTCAGCGGGCCCTCCCCTAATTGCCCATACATCGATAAGAGCGTCAAAATTGGAGGCTTGAGCTTATCATCCGGAAACTGAGTCAATGCAATCAAAGCCGCACTCCGTAGTGCATCACTATCCTCAGCCGAAAATAAACGGTTATCATTATCTTCGTCCTGTCTTTCTTCCGTAATACTGGAGCGAAACTCAGTAGGAATTGTATTCGGGCTTTTATATATTTGCTGAAGAGTCTCACGAATGGATTCTCTCTCCTGCTCTTGTGCTGGCTCAGACAATCCAAGGATTCTTCCTAAAGCATATATGGCTTGAAGCCTCACAGCTGTTGATGGATCTCCTCCAGCTTGAACAAGAATCGCAGGAAGAGCTGAGCGTAACTCTGCTCCTTGGAGCGTCATCACGGTAAATTCTCTAGAGAGGGTATCCTTGCTTCCTAAAAAATTTAAGTCTACTGGAGCATCACCCTCTCTCAATGCGCTATCATCTATTACAAGATCATAGGCGTAGTTCTTGCCATCACGCTCGAAAGTAAATTGCAGGTAGCGCAGCGAAGGATGATACGGTTCCTCCCCACCTTTTGACAGACCACCGTGGGGCATAGATACATCGGAGCGTTTTGGCTGCTGTCTGTCCAAAGATACCTCCAATTCATCAATTCATTAATCAAAATAAGATGGTGTTCTAGTACTATCGCGGTTCAGAAGGATTGAATCAACTGGAACTCCTCAAAACGGTCGCAGAGCATCCGCTTCCACGGCGAATTAGAGATCCTTCAATTATTTTTATATGAGCTATATCAGCTGGTTACCTAAAATATTACTTTTTTTTTGCAATCCTATGCAATAATGTGATATTTTCACACTATAACATCTTTATGAACGCTATGGCGAACAAAGAAAAAATTGTGGGTGCAACGGTCAGGCTTCTTTTAAAACCAATAGCGAGACTATGTATCCGACATTCGTTGAAGCACCAAGAGGTTGTAGAAATGTTAAAAGGCGTACTTGTCCAAGTTGCTCGTGAAGAGCTACAGAAAGAAAAGGATACACTTCCGAGTGTTAGTAAGATAAGCCTTGCAACAGGAGTCCATAGAAAGGATGTAACACGCCTTGAGCGCACATCGCTGGAATATCGACACCCTGAGAATATTATCTCCAAAGTCATGACCCAGTGGCAATGCGACCCACGCTTCACAACGAAAGCAGGAAAGCCCCGCTCACTATCGGTCATTGGACAAAACAGCGAGTTCTCAAATCTCGTCGATAGTGTTACTGGCTCAAATGTGAGCAGCTATTCAGTGCTCTTTGAAATGGAGCGTGCCGGTATCCTCGAGAAAAAAGGGCAGCGAGTTAAGCTCCTGGGCAGAGATCTTATTCATTCCGAGGATGTACAAGCAGGACTGTCCGTCATGGCCGCCGATGCGAATGACTTAGTAGCAGCCGTAGAGAATAATCTCTTTGGAAATCCTAGAATCTCTCACCTTCACCTCAGAACTGAGTTCGATAAAATTCCAGCAGATGAATTAGAACGAGCACGAGAGTGGATCCTGAACGAAGGAAGCTTGTTTCACAAACGTATACGAAAATTTCTGAGTTCCTTAGATCTTGATTCCGTCCAGTCAGACTCTACGACAATCAGCAAAGTCTCTACAAAACCTAAAGGTGACCAGACGAATACGCCGATAGCAGACGGGACGATTCAAACTGGGCGAATATCAATTGGCACATTCAGCTTCGACCAATCGCTTGATGGCGCTATTCCTCAGTCAAAACCAGTAGAGCCAATGGGGGGGCAGTACTGATGAATATTCTAAACAGAACAGTATCGCGTATTCTTGTCATGAGCTGTGTTCTCCTGACCCTTTTTGCTGTTATTGGATGTGGTGGGGGCACTCAAGGAACTGGTGGCATCGCCATTGAAGGTCGAATCCTCAAAACAGATGGGACAGCGCTAGCGAATACAAAAGTAACCGTAGCGCAAACAGGGGATAGTACAACTACCGATGCGAATGGAGACTTCTCTCTTACTGCAAAAGTCACTGGCACAACCAGCCTGCTAGTTGAATCGGATACAGTAAGTACAGAGGTTGCTATCGGAGATATTTCGGCTCAGGCAAGCACTGTCCGCGTCACCATATCAGTAGATGAAAACGAAAACAGCGGAACCGTTGAAGAGATAGAGATAGAAGAGCGAGATGATAATAGCAACTCAAATGAAAATGCTGGCTCTAATAGTGGCATAGAAGACGACGATACCTCTCAAGAGTTCTCAACAGAAGAAGATGATACGTCTCTTGATGAGGACGAAAATGATGATTCGTCCCAAGAAGAATTAAATTCAGGCTCTTCAAACTCGAATAATAGCGACTCCGATAGCCAAGAGTCCAGCAATAGCGGCTCCAGTAATAGCGGTTCCAGCAATAGCGGCTCCAGTAATAGCGGTTCCGGAAATGGCGGCTCCGGAAATAGTGAGGTCGAGACATGTGAAGATCAGGACATTATCGGTACGATTAGTGACCTCAATACGGATTCCATCACGGTGAGTGGCATTACCTTTCTTATTAACACCGAAACACGTGTTGAGGATATCAATGAGAATCCAATTTCTCTTCAATCGCTGACCACAGGTATGAGTGTCCGCGTAAAGGGAGATTGTATTAATGACATATTGGTAGCCGAGAGAATCAGACTTGTATAACGATTTTATAAGGAGAGAAAAAATGAAACATAAATATTCAAACCTTGCAAAGAGCGGAATTATAGCACTAAGCAGCTGCTTGTTTTGTTTGCCTTCTTTGGCAGATGAAATAAGGATTTGTGGATACCTACAAACCATTGATCCCTCTCAAGTTACGGTGAACAACATTAGTTACCCAATAACTGGCGAGACCGAGTTCAAAGATGAAAATGATGTCGTCATTACCGTCTCTGACTTTATAGCAGGCGAACTCATTAAAGTTGAGATTGAAGAAGGGGTTGTTGATGAAGTAGAAAAGGAAGACGGTACTTCATGTTCAAGTGATGAAAATAGCGGACTAGACGACAATAGCGAGGATGATAACGGCGAAGATGACAACAATCTGTCAGGACCAAAGACTCGAATTTGCGGAGCCGTTGATGCCATTACGTCTCAAGAGATAACGGTAAAAGGAGTTACATATCCATTTACCTCCTCTACCGAGTTTGAATCACTCTCAGGAGCGGCCATCTCGCCTGAGGCTTTTACTGTCGGAGATTACGTAAAATTAAAACTGATTTCTGGTATCCTCGACGAGGTGGAGCAAGAAAATGATGTTAGCTGCAAAGCCTATAAGCAATCGAAAAAAGCAAAAAAGCGCGGTGACGAAAATTCAAGCAAGGTAAGACAAACGAAGAATCGAGCAACTACTACCTCAGCGCTATCGAGTGTAACGGGCAAAGCAAGATATCGCTCCAAGGCAAGATCCAAAGAGGGTCGTGATCCTAACGTAGATTCTCGATTTGTGATCAACATCGGAGTCTTAGTAGGTCAAGAGCAGCCAATCCTTCAGACTGAAGAACAAGCAGCTCAGTTAAGCCTTCAGGCATTTATCACACGCAATGGCACTCATATTGCGGTCTGTACACTAGCATTTGACGAAGTAAACGACCTCGGTAAGGCAGAGTACAAAGTAAAGCTTCGGGAAAAACGCGGAACCCTTCGAGAAAAGAAAGGTATATGCAGCATTGACCCATCATCTCCGGACGGTGTCTCTGGACTACCAACTGTTCAAGATGGTGACATTGTAACGGTATACAATACCGATGGACTCGTAGAATTTATCAAGATGAGCTTCTAAAGGTCATCATCGGATGGGGCGTCCCCCAACGCCCCATCCACTTTTCTTTACCCTGTTCAGATATCTCCCCCTTTCCCTGTCTTAGTTCTTCCTTATTCTCCGCATCCCATTGCCTCGCGTCCCCCTATCACGATACAACCATAGAGTGAAAGGACGCATGTATGTCAGATAATCAAAATATTCAGTCGGAGATTGAACGGCGCCGAACCTTCGCTATTATCAGTCATCCTGATGCGGGAAAGACAACCTTAACCGAGAAACTACTCCTTTATGCGGGCATGATTCGCACTGCCGGAATGGTTCATGCGAGAAAACAACAACATAACACCTCCTCAGATTGGATGCAGATGGAGCAAGAACGGGGGATCTCGATCACTGCTTCTGCGATGCAGTTCATTTATAAAGATACGGTGATTAATGTTCTTGATACACCAGGACACCAGGACTTCTCTGAAGACACCTATCGAACACTGACCGCTGCTGATAGCGCTGTAATGGTAATCGATGCAGCAAAGGGCGTAGAGCCCCAAACCCTCAAACTTTTTAAAGTTTGTAGAATGCGGGGCATTCCGATTCTTACCTTCATTAATAAGCTCGATCTTCCAAGCCAAGAACCGATCGATCTTCTCGCTGAACTAGAGGAGGCACTGGGCATCCAATCCTCACCCCTGTTTTGGCCAATCGGACAAGGAGAGGACTTCGTTGGGGTATATGATCTGAGAAGAGATACCGTCCTCCTTTTTTCGCGGTCAGAAAAAGGTGGGGCCGCAGCAGCACATATGGAACAGTGCACTCTTACGGAATTGAAACAAAAATCGATTCAACCTGAGGTGCTCAACACATTCTTTGAATCATTAGAACTCATTCGAGAGGCTGGAAATCCCTTCAATCATGAAGAGTTTCTCCATGGAAACCTGACTCCAGTTTTCTTTGGCTCTGCACTGACAAATTTTGGGATCGAGCCATTCTTCGACTCTTTTTCAGAGCTTGCACCGACTCCCACTTCTCGCAAAGCCTTCGCTACTTCGCAGAAGGGAGAAATTCTTGAAGAGCAGATCCTTGTTCATCCTGCTCATGAACCATTTAGCGGTTATGTTTTTAAGATCCAGGCAAACATGGATTTAAAGCATCGAGATAGCATGGCATTCATCCGAGTATGTTCTGGGAAATTCGAGCGAGATCTCGTGATTAAGAATCGACGCCTAAAGAAAGATGTGCGTCTATCTCGTTCACACAATATGTTCGGAGGCGAACGTCAGACTGTAAATGCTGCTTACCCAGGAGATATTATCGGGGTTGTTAATCCAGGGGTTTTTACCATTGGAGATACCGTCTCTGTATCTGGCAGATTTTCCTATCCGCCCCTTCCAAAGTTTCCCCCTGAAGTAGTGTGTCGGCTTAGTCCCACAGATGCTTTAAAGCGGAAAGCTTTTGAAAAGGGCATGAATCAATTTCGTAGTGAGGGGGCAGTACTTATCTTGGAACCTCTCTCCTCCTCTGTTCAAGGGCCATTGGTTGCTGCAGTGGGACCGCTTCAATTCGAAGTACTCGAATTTCGCTTAAAAACCGAGTATGGCGTCGAAACAAGACGAGAATCAATGCCATATCAACATGGCGTCTGGTTACTGGGTGATATTACTGGTTTCGACAAGCCTTCGGGAGCACTCCTTGCAGAAGACCGTGACGGTGAAAAGATTATGCTACATACCAGTAGCTGGGAGCGACAACACGCTGCTGAGCGAAATCCCAATGTCGAGTTCGCAGATTTTCTATCTGTTACATAGGTTGATTCCTATGACAGTCGTTCAAAAGCTCCCTTGGGGGAATTTCATTCCAGTGAAATGCCTCAAAAGATAAACTCTTCCAGCTATTCTTCCGATAAATAAGTATATGATCACGAACAGTCTTTCACCATCTGCAACCGCCCTTCATGCCGTTCATCGAGACTTGCAAGCTCTCGCTGAGAAAGTTGCGCAGGTAGGTCGTGCGAGCATCATAGATTCACCGTCTCTAGAAACTCCATCACTTGCTGACTCACTCATTGGGATTAAGGGCGATACGATTTCCATTCGTGCGAATTTAAAGGCGCTCGATTATGTCAATACTATTGAAAGTACACTTCTCGATATTTTCGCTTAAAGTTTGTTCTACAGTCTCTCGACTCATTCGCCGCTCTCATGGTACAAAAGGGTATCAAGAGTTTGTTGGGCCTAACCAGCACCTTAGGAATGGAGAGATACTATGGCGACAATCACCTTAAAAGGTACACCGTACAATACATCAGGAGACCTAATCTCAGAAGGTCAGGCTGTCGGTGAATTTCAACTTACCAACTCAAGCCTTGAGCCTGTCACTCTAAAATCGCTGGCGGGTGATAAAATCATTTTAAATTGTTTTCCGAGTATTGATACGCCTGTTTGTGCAAATTCAGTTCGTAAATTCAATGAGGAAGCAGGAGCTCTTGAAGGCGTTAAAGTGCTTTGCGTTTCTCAAGACCTTCCTTTTGCTCTCAATCGCTTTTGTAGTGGTGAGGGAATTGAGGATGTTATTCCAGCCTCCGCATTTCGAGATCATGAATTAGGGGAAAAGCTCGGAATACTAATCACTGATGGCCCACTGCAAGGACTTTTTGCTCGTGCGGTGATTGTTCTGAATGCAGAGGGAACGGTTCTTTACTCGCAACTCGTTCCCGAAATTGCCCAAGAGCCAGACTATGAAGCTGTGCTCAGTGCTGTAAAAAGCTCAGTGCTGTAAAAAGCTGCTAAGAGATATAAATTACGAGACGCTACTCTCGTTCAATTTTTCTTACTACCCGTGAGAGTTGTAACGCACAGCTCTAGTGCGCCGTTTCATGAATGGCACCCGTACTTTTTGTACATGCTGCTCAAGTGATTGTTCGGCGGTTCTTTCCGTTAAACCATCAAAGGAGCCGCATCACCATAACCTGTTGGATTCATGCCATATTATGGCAATAACGGTATTTCTTTTGCTTACCGAACCAGTACCCTTACACTAAAGCTTGCTTAGAAAAACTTCCTTAGTAACTTCTGGTGACAAATATGTGCGTAAAAAACCTTTTGATCATCTCTCTTTCTCTTATATCGGCGATGTCCAGTATGTCGACCGTAGTCCTCGCTGATGGCTCTTTCCCGTCAGAGAACTCAGTAAGTGGCTATGCTCGACTAGAACGTGAAATTGAACAAGACCAGGAAAAGAGCATCAATGCACAACATCATAACAGTCGTTATTACTCTACCTCCCAACAACAATATGAGGCAGATGCAGTTCTCTTATACCGACAAAATAGTGAGCTTCAAGCTCTTGCTCAAGAATTTCAAGAACTCGAAAAAGCAAGTTTTAGAATCGAACAGCTCTTACATGAGTTAGAAGAGAGCAAATTACGAGTGGCGAGAGCAGAGAATAGGCACGCTTCAACTGATGCACTTCCAATAGATAATGAGCAGGTGGATTCCGCCGGTATTATCGAGCAAAAAGCATTTGATATACCCCTCACTCAAATCGAGGAGGATCATCGTGCCGACCGCGTGCGACAAGAGGAGCTCTTGTTTGTAGACAAACGTATTGGTGTAGAGATGCCAATAGCGATCGTTCGAGTGCCCGCAGCACCACTGCTTGCCGGTCCTACTCCAGAACGAGAAGCACTTTACAGAGCGAAAGAGGGTGAGATAGTTGCTATTGAAAGACGATTTGAGGAATGGTACCGCGTGATCCACGAGAGTGGTATCAGAGGCTGGATTTCAGCGGACGAACTTCTATTCGGACCAGATAGCCGTTCGCTTCCCGGAAAGATTGTTCGAATTCATGGTTATGATATCTCGAGTGATCGAAACGATTGGGAACCTGCGAGTTGACTGAAGATGCTGTGAACATGTTAGCCCGCGGTGCTAACCCGATCTCGAAAAGCCATTCCTGCTTTGAAGATACGCTCCTTTCTCTCCCCCGCCATACGGTTTAAATTGCCGATCATAGTGCTTAAGCGAGGATTCTTTGAAAAAAAGTCTCGGTGATCATCAATGAACTTCCAGTAGAGTCCGTCAAGCTCATCGCACCAATCCCCAACGGGATAATCACGAGACATCTTGCGAATATAGTTCGATCCGCAAAGGTAAGGCTTTGTCGCAAATATTCCGCCATCACTAAACTGCCCCATGCCATAAACATTCGGTCCCATAACCCAATCCGACGAATCGACGTACATCTCCATAAACCAACGATGCACCTCTGTCGGATCAATATTACAAAGCAACATTGTATTACTCAGGATCATCAGTCGCTCTATGTGGTGGTTATATCCGTATCGAAGCACTTTGTTTAACGCATCATCCAGCGGTGGCATTCCAGTGGAAGCAGAGTACCAACAAGCCGAGAGCTTTCGTGAATGTCCCCAGAAATTTCTTTGTTCCTGAACATCCGAATACTGTTGATAAATTCCCCGAATAAATTCTCGCCAACCAAGCACTTGCCTGACAAAGCCCTCAAGCGAGTTGAGCGGTATCTGTTCGGAACTGACGATACGCTCAAGTAGTTCCTTGGGAGTGATAAGTCCAATATTGAGTAATGGACTTATCACAGAATGAAATAAAAACGGACTTTGTTTTGAAATTGCATCTTCATAGTCTCCAAATGCATGGAAACGCTCTTCCACAAAATGCGTAATCCATGTATTCACATCATCCCGGGTCACCGGAATCCAAAAACTTTCGCTCTCTCCAGGATGATCACGAAAAAGCTCGTCAACAAGTAGTGATACGTGCTTTACATGAGAGGTTTTTTCGGGAAATCGAAGCTCTGGAATCGAAAGTTCCTTAGGCAATTTCTTCCTATTTTCGGCATCGAAACTGTACTTCCCACCTAAGGGCTTACCGTCAGCATCCATTAAGATTTTGTGCTCCTTTCGAAGACTTTCATAAAATGTCTTCATGAAGGGTCTCTTTACTGACTGATTATATTTTTCGAATTGCAGCCGCGATACAAGAAACATGGGGCTCGGTAAGATTTTCAGAACAACCGAGTGTTGTTCTGCGCACTCCTGAATCCGACTCTCAAAAAACTTGTCCTCTATTTCATAAAGATAAAGTTCCTGAACAGAGTGCCGAGTGATAAAAGATTCCAGTTTATCCTCAAACGTTAGCTCTCGATTGCCAGCCTCCAGCTCGACGTAGTCTACTTGCGCTCCGACTTCGTGCCGTAACTCATCGCAGTAATGCCGCATGGCTGCCAAGAAAAATATGAGTTTATGCTTATGATAGCGATAGTGGGTACACAGCCCGTAATCCTCTGCCATAAAGACCCGGTCATTGGCTGCAACACACGAGACGTCGGGCGGAAATAGTTGATTACCGAGAATAAGAACATGTTTCATACTCATACGGTTGTACTAATATCGTTTTCATTACACCAGAAGGCTATAAAGCAGCGCAGAATCAGGATGTTAGGGCACTTCCAGACTCCTCGGCATCTTTCGCTGCTTTTTGCTGCTCACGATCATCTCAACACTATATGGTTTCTATTCAAAAGATAGTGAATGAACAGTTTCTGGAGCGAGTAGCTGCACTTGATAAGGGTGAAAAACGGCGAGGGGCTGCCATCAGTAAAGCACTCTCTGATACGAATGCTGACACAAAGATCAGCATTAGCGTGCGCGCGGGATCACAGATGTATGCCAGAGCACTTACTGGTATCAATTTTGGTGTTTCATTTATTAACTTTGCCCAGTCTGATCTCGAGAGTATTCAGAAGCTAACCAGAGAGATCATCCGTTCAGTAGAAAAAACTGCTTCACCCAATAGTTCACGAGCAGAAAGAGTTGAAGCCCAGAGAACTATAGACGAACACGGTGCTGTCATAAAAGATACCATTCGAAATTCTTACTTCGGAAAGAAAAACTATCTTGAAAAAGATGTTCTCATTAATATCTTCGAAGAAATTGGGCTCGTAGCAGACAAGTCTGAGCCATTACAAAATGCCTTTGATCAGCTGCTGACCATTGGGAAAGACGGCGCGCTTGCCGATCTTGATATTAAGGGAGTCAATAGCAATCTTCCAAGGGAAGTTGGAAAACCAAGTTCATTCCATAATGACGAGCCCCTCTTTGGAGGTCGGAGAACAATTACAAAGGCAGCCGATGCCTATGCCATTCTTGATGATCTTAAGGCATTTGACGCACAACTCACGAGCAATCTGAATGCATTGAACAGTCTCTCGGAGGTGCTTGGACAAAATTCTCTTCTCGTGAGAAGTACTGCTCTCGCCTTCATTGAGATCGGCAAGTCAATCAATTCCGAAACAGATGCGGGCGACGTCGCTCGGAAACTTCAGGGAATGATTCTCAAAGATGCACGAGCTGCCCTATCACAAGCAGAGAATCTGGAGCCTCTTATCGTTGCAACACTCAATTATAAAGACGCTGGAATCACAAAAGAGTAATGTATCGGAAGTACTAAGACTGCTTAAGGGGAAGTCGGAAAGAAAACACACTCCCCTCACCGAGCTGGGAACGCACCGTCAGTGAGCTGCCGTGAGCTTCTATTATGGTTTTTGCAGTAGCAAGCCCTACCCCAAGACCTCCGGAGCGAAAGGCATAATCTCCAGAGCTATGTACTAATGCATCACCGACCTCATAAAATTTTTCAAAGATAAGTTCATGCTCAGTTTCTGCAATCCCGATACCTGTATCCGCGACTTCAAAGTGGAGCAACTCGTGCTCAGACCAAACACGCAAAATAATACTACCACCATCTTCAGTGAATCGAATTGCATTCGATAGAAGGTTTCCAAGTACGAGCGTCAGAAGCGCTTCATCGCCTTGAATATGCTGCTCTCGATTATCACATTCAACGCTAAACTGAAGGTTTCTCACTTCAGTGGGAGTCTTATAGCGCTCCTCTATTGTTTGAAGAATTTGTCCGATTGAAAATACTGCTCGCTGAATACTTACTTCACTCCCTTCTATGCGAGAGAGGCTCTGTAGTTGTTGCGAAAGCTTGACGAGTCGAACAACACCGCGCTGGAGAGTCTGCGACATTTTATCTCGCGTTTTCGTCTCAGTAATCTCCGAATTCGCTAAGATATCTGCTGCGCCTTGAATTACATTTAGTGGGGTTCGCAACTCGTGAGTTAGTACCGTAATCATCTCACCTTTTCTTTTATCGAGACGCATGAGCTGATTCCGCATCTTCTCGGACTGCTGATAGAGCTGAGAGTTATCTATTGCGAGAGCCAGTTGGTGACTAAAGCGTTCCGTAAACAAAAGATCTCTTTCGCTGAATTCAGACCGATTACTTTTATTGAGTACTTGTAACGCCCCAATAATCTCTTGAGAGCGTACCAATAGTGGAACACACACCAGATTTTGCGTTTGAAAATCTGTCTCCTCGTCAAAGCCACTATAAAATCGACTGTCATTCTGAGGATCATTCGAAATGAGTGACTGCTTATTTTGAATAACCCAACCAACTAAACCTCGATCCGAAGGTAAGACCTTGTCCTGCAAGCTCGCTTCGTCCCCTTCTAAGGCCCAAAAGCGAAGGCTCTTCCCACCGTCATCCAGTATGAACACAGTAGCGGCTTCTGCTTGGAGCTCTTGACAGAGGTGCTTCAAAGCCTGTCTGACTACCACATCGGTCTTCAGTGAGGAATTCAGTAATAGAGGCAAACGGCTAAGAGAAAGCAACTGAGGAAGTTCAAGCCCATCATCACTTGCATCATCCCCACATTTCTGAAGTGACTCATTATATTCCCTCAAGCGAAGAACATTTTCCTGCTGCGAAGTCCGTCTCAGATCTCTACCAGCACGCGTCAACCAAAGATGCGACTCGATAAAGTTCAATACATCAGGATAAAAGAGTTGGCGAGAGATCCCTAATTCTTGACGAAGTAACTCTGATTTATCAAAAAAGTCCTCTCTGCCTAAATTACCAAGGTCTGCATCTATTAGATATCTTCCAAGCGGCGAAACCACGGAAGTGAGATGCGGCTGTGAGATATTAATGAAGCGTGTATCGAGAATCATCTCTCTAACTTTTAGTATGGCACTGTCGTCAAAACTGCCCGAACTCCGCATGGATTGTTCCGCCATTTCAGCAGCTAATGCTTCATTATCCACCAACTTGTGTATGAAACCAGTGTCATGAAAGGCTGCTCCTATCGCCAAAAGTTGCAACTCCTCATGGCTAAGCTCATCGTAGATACCAAGATGAAGCACTTCTCGAAGAACATCACGAGAATGCTCAGATGAGTGATATAACAAAGATCTCGAAAGTCCCTGTTCGAGCAGAGCAAATGCCTCTTGAACGACGGGGATTTGCAATACTTCCTTTTGAAGGTTTTCTATCCTATCCTCTATTGCATCACGGGACATAGCGCTACTCACTCCTGTTCGATTTACCCTGATGATACGGCGACACTCTCGTCATTCGCAATCGATAATAGCCTCATTTTGACATTGCTATCGACACCGTTTGCACAGAATGCCTCAGGAAGAATCAGAATGAGTCCTTTTTTAAAGAGGGGAGCTAATAAATCGCTAAACCCCTTGCATTTCCATGATTGAAATATTGTGATGTAAGCAAGATTTCGAGATTATTCCTCTCGGAGAATCGAGAAGACAAAACGGCAATACCATTGAAAGCATCCAATACCAATACAGATGTGCCAACTTCGGCAACTACTGCGCCAGGTTCAAAAGCGAAGTTTATTCGCCTCGTCGATGTTGTTAAGCTCGCATATCCCTACAAGGGCACCTTATGCCTTGCGATGGTCGCTCTTCTCCTTGCTGGGGGAGTGAACCTTGCAATTCCAGAAGTAATCAGGCGTTTCCTTAATAGCGAAAACTCGCTGAGCCGTGTCAACGACCAGCCGATTCTTATAGGCAGCGCGCTGATAAGTATCTTCTTACTCCAAGCCATCGCTTTCTACCTGCGAACATATTGGTTCGGAAAAGTTGGGCACTCAGTGGTCTTCGATCTGCGCAAGCGACTCTACTCATCTCTCCTTCGCAAGCCATTACAGTTTTTCGATGGGGAGCGTACGGGTGACTTAATCTCGCGCATCAATGCAGATACGTTGATGCTACAAGATGTTGTAAGCATCCGCTTATCTGTTTTGATTCGATATTTTCTACAAGTAATTATAGGAATTGTTTTAATGGCGCTCTTGTCGCCTCGCCTCACTATTCTTATAGCGCTTGTGCTGCCCATCGTAGTTGCAGCCTCTCGCATTCTCGGAAAGAGACTTCGGGCCTTAAGCAAGGAGCAACAAGCAAGACTTGGCGAAGCCACAACAAGTGCGGACGAATCGATTGGTGGTATTAGAACAGTAAAAGCGTTCACTGGTGAAAAGTTTGAGCTCGATAGATTTGTAAGGCAGATACGTGCCGTACGAGAACTCGGATTTGCCCGCTCGCAGTTTGCTGCCTTCTTTGCCTCCAGCATAAACTTTTTAATGAATGGGGTTCTCGTATTTATTCTCCTACTCGGCATTCAATCCGTAACATCAGGCACTCTATCATCTGGCGATCTTACAGCCTTCCTGCTCTATGGCGCTATTGTAGCGATCTCTTTCGCGTTCCTTGCAGGAAGTCTTGGGGAGCTCTATCAAGCCTCGGGTGCGGCAGAACGTATCTTTGAAACACTTGCTGCCGAAGAAGAAAGAGTGAACACTGCTGAGCCGATTGACTCTCAGTCTGTTGTAAATAGTCTTCGCTTCCAACACGTATCGTTCTCGTACCCGACGCGTGAGGATGTGCGTGCTGTCGATGATATTTCGTTCTCAGCGCACAAAGGGGAATTCATAGCTTTCGTTGGCCCATCAGGCGCTGGAAAGTCTACCATCATGAATCTGCTGTTACGATTCTACGAGCTTCAAGAGGGCGAGATTCTCTATGATGATGTCGATATTGCCTCAAGGCCTATCCATGAGACTCGTTCGAGAATAGGACTCGTTCCCCAAGAGCCATTACTGTTTGCAGATACCATAGAAGCAAACCTGAAATATGGAGCTGAAAATGTCTCTCGGGAGGAGCTCGAGTCTGTCTGCAAGCAGGTTGCCATCTTAGATTTTATTCGTTCACTTCCCGATGGTTTTCAGACCTATGTTGGAGAAAGAGGTGTTCAGTTAAGTGGTGGACAAAGGCAGCGTCTTGCCATTGCCAGGGCATTGTTGAGAAAGCCTGACATTCTGTTATTAGATGAAGCTACCTCCGCTCTTGATAGCGAAAGTGAAGCAGCAATTAAGAGCTCCATATCAAGTATGAAGAATGAGTGTATTCTGATTGCAATAGCCCATCGTCTTTCTACTGTGCAGAAGGCAGATAGAATATATGTACTTCATCACGGAAAAATAATTGAAGAGGGCAGTCATCACGAGCTGCTGGGGCTTAACGGAGTCTATCAAGAGCTAGTTTCTTATCAAGCGCTCATGACATAACCGCGCGACTCTCTCGGCGTTCCTTTTGTGAAGCGGTGTGTATTGCTTATAACCGAAAGATTCTACCACTGACTTCCTGGCACTTTTTCTTCCCTTACGTCCATCACCTGCTTCATCAATCTTTTGAACTCAGACACAAAGCTACCGATATCAGGAAGTCGTGAAATGTGAAGAGAGCAGAGAAAGTCTCTATAGAGCTCCTCCGGCGAAGTAAGCACTACGAGAGTAAAATCCTGAGTCAATGGACTATTACTCAGCACCTCCATTCTACTTTCCACGTATTGTTCTGTTAAACATCTTCTTAGACGTTCATAGGTTTGATCTCTTAGCTTACGAGACACTCCCCTCTTCCGAAGAAGCCCTCGAAGACGGCGAATCTCACGTGATTCTTTTCGCAACACCTTTGCTCTCCGAGAGACTTGATGAATACGTGGCGGATGATACTCAACAAAGATATCGCGTAAACGAAAATCAATAGTTTGTACATCACCACCGCATCCGACACCGATTGGCACCTGAAAGGAGGTGCCAGGGATAATCTTATAGTCAGGAATATACTTCTCCATCAGGGCACCGCAGGCTGCTTCTGGTCGACTATGGTATCGCACTCCATTGAGTAGGCAGTGGCCGTCTGGCTGAAAGTGAATGGGTCGCAGATCAGGAGTGGAACGGGAAAGTATTCGAAGATTTGCTAGCAACTGCCTGTCGTAACCATAATTAACAAACTTCATAGGATGGTTTCTCCATTTTAGGGTTGAAGTTAACAGGGTGGCATATCGGGCACTTTGGCTCGTAAGAGAACAGAGGTCTAAATGATTGCCTGTAAGAGGCACTAAAAACTCGCTCGCCGGCAGTAAGAAGCAGTCTAGGCGGCATGCAGATATCGCCTCCTAACAGGATAAGGGCTGAGAGTACTCATCACATCAGAGAGAGAGGGGTGATGCACTAGAGCGATAGTAGATCCTAGAGCGATAGTAGATCCTAGAGCGATAGTAGATCCTAGAGCGGTAGTAGACCCTAGAGAGATAGGAGGTACTAAAGCCACCTCGAAGTAAGAAGGAGGGCATGAGCTCTCCAAGCGCGCATACTTCTTATGGCACGCGTACACTGTACTGGAACCGATGCTAGTGAGCAGCTTCATTCAATAGCTCTCCGCTTTCTCGAATACCTTCCTTTTTTATGCCAGCTCATCGGTATTTTCGACAGATGCTTTTTTATTTATTTATCTGCCTGTTAGACTAATTCCTTGTAAAGATTACCTGAATGGTAGCGTCTTCTACTAAGATTTTTTTATCCTGCGTTTTACGACGATGAACACTATTTTGAACTTTACCGTAACGATCGATGAACAGCGAGCAGCCTAGGCACATGAGCACAAAGCATCTTCCTTTAAAAATTAGAGCAGCCGCTGAAAACAACCTTAAGGATATATCTCTAGATATTGAACACGACCTGCTGACAGTCATCACGGGATTGTCCGGGTCTGGAAAATCTTCTCTGGCTTTCTCCACAGTTTATGCAGAAGGACAGCGTCGTTATATCGAGACCTTCTCACCATATACTCGTCAGTTTCTCGACAGGCTAAAAAAACCAAATGTTCTCTCCGTCGAGAATGTTCGTCCTGCAATTGCTATCCAGCAAAAGACACGGATTATAAGTTCGCGATCTACCGTAGGTTCAATCACAAATATAAATGATCTCCTGAAAATTTTGTGGGCAAACCTTTCAGTCCCGTGCTGTCCTCACACAGGAACCGAACTCATAGCGTTTTCTCCGCAGGATGTCTTCTCATTACTTAAAGAGTGGTTGAGCTCCCTAAAAGAGAATCGTGAAATAATTATTGCGAGCCCAATATCTCTCCCGAAGCCGAAAAAAAAGCGTGGCGATGAGTTAAGCCGACTTTCTCTCCTTGGTTATAGCCGATACTTTGATGAAGAGAAGAACCGCTTGCAAAAACTTGAGGACATCAGTGACGTTAGCGTACTGCCCGATAACCTTTTGATTGCAATTTCTCGCCATAAAACAGGAAAGCTACGAGATAATGAACTCAAAGAGAATCTCGTACAGACCTATGAACTATCA
>Ga0181593_10000893_pt1 | contig 26654 bp, 27 predicted proteins | sample 071ome_19_FD_133756 | JGI IMG/M metagenome (GOLD analysis project Ga0181593, IMG submission 133756) | Coastal salt marsh microbial communities from the Groves Creek Marsh, Skidaway Island, Georgia - 071413AT metaG (megahit assembly) | ecosystem: Environmental > Aquatic > Marine > Intertidal...
ACCCTGACTGGACTGTGTGCAGCCCCCTGTACACAGTCTCTTTTTGTCCGATTTTTGCTATGCTGCGGGGATGACGGACCGAGATCTGCATATCGAACCGGAACGCAAGCCGAAACCCCGGCGCGCCGATGCCCGAACCCTGCGCCAGGCGGCCTTAAGCTATCTGCAGCGCTATCAGTCATCGAAAGCGAACTTGCGCCGGGTCCTGCGCCAACGCCTTGACCGCGCTTTGCTGGCATACGGGCCCGAGCGGACCGCCGGTCCCGAGGATATCGAAGTCATTCTCGATGAATGCGAAACGGCGGGGCTGATCGATGATTCCCGCTACGCCGAAAATATGGCTGATATCTGGTTCCATCGCGGTGAATCGGTGCGCGCAATTTCCGCGCGTCTGTCGCGCAAGGGTGTCTCATCGGCCGTGATCGAAGCGGCGGTCGGTGCGTTAAAGCAAAACAATCCCGCGGCCGACCTGCAAGCCGCGATTGCCCTGGTCCGCCGGCGCCGCCTTGGACCGCTGCGCAATCCGGATAAACGCGCGGATTATTTTCAGAAAGATCTCGGCGTGCTCGCGCGCGCGGGATTTACCTATCATTTAGCCCGGCGTGTTCTCGAAGCCGGCGACGCGCTTGCCCTCGACGACCTGCTCGAAGAAGCACTCGCGCGATAACTTAAAGCTGATTGGAAATTTCGATCAAATTGCCGTCCGGATCATGAAAATAAACCGACATGATCGGCCCGATCGCCCCGCTGCGTTCGGACGGCCCCTCGCGGAGTTCCACGCCACAGGCTTTGAGGTGCTCGGCCACCGTTTCGATCGGGGTGTCGGCAATCAGGCAAAGATCGGCCGAGCCCGGCGTGGGATGCTCGGGCAGATGAACCGCGACCACGTCCTGAGCCGGATGAAGATTGATTTTGCATTGGCCGAAATAAAGCGCAACCCGGCCGAGTTTAAACTCGTCGCGGCGCATGCCCAGCGTTTTTTCAAAGAATTCACAGGTTCGGTCCATATCCGCAACGGTTAAAACGAAATGATCGATATGGCTGAGCGAAATGGTCATGACGGGTACAGTATAAATTACGGTAAGGGTTTATTGCCGAGCACAACAATATCCGGCTTCCAGAAATCGACCGCTTGAATATTCACGGGATCACCTGTGATAATTCCTGTGATATTTTTCGCCGATGCCGGTTGGGCCCGTACGGTTTGCGACGAAATGATGATCGGGTCGGGTTCGAGAATAATCGAATCGGGAAAAACCATGGCGGTAAAAACAGGAGCCGGCATGGACCGGTGCAAAGCCTTTAAAACGGCTTGAGCGCGGGGATCGTTTTGCCCGGCGGCCATGTTGATCCAACGGTACGCCTTGGCCGGATTTTTCGGCACCCCGTCACCGGCATGATAAATCATCCCGAGATTGAGCTGCGCTTCGGCGACGCCCTGCAGTGCGGCTTTTTGATACCAAAACATGGCTTTTATCTGTGAAACCGACACACCGCCGCCGGTGTGATAATGCTTGGCCAACGCAAGTTGCGCAGCGGCATCGCCCGCATAAGCTTTCTTGTGCAATTGCGTGAGAAAGTCGCCGCCGTCTTCTTCGGGCACCGGCTGGCCTTCGGGTGTCGTCCATGCCGGTTTGACGTATTCAGAAGGCGGCACAACTTGTTTCGGCAAAGCCGGTACCTTTTGCGGCAGCGGCAGAGCCGCGAGTTGTTCCGGCTCGGGCTGTGTTATTTTTTCCGGCGCGATGTCTTTTGGTGTGGATTTGCCTTGAACCGTCTCGATCGGTTTGACCGCTTCTGTTGTCATCGGCGGAACCGGCAGGGCACGGCGTAACATTTCGGGCGCGGTCACAGACCCTGGTGAAGTGGCCGGTGGTGTGACCTTTGGCGGTGAGACCATTAATGTGACCGAACGTTCGGTCGGTTTTGCTGTGCGTTTAACAAATTTCCGCGGCGCGGTTTGAGGTGTTGGCACTGGGGCTGGTTTAACGAGTACCGGTTTATCTGGCACCGGTTGAATGGTCACCGGTGGCAATGGTTTCGGATCAACGGCTGCCACGGTCGTGGCCGGTTTCAACTCGGTGCGCGGCTCGATTTGAAGCGGGGGCGGCAGCGTCGCGGTCACAATACGGGCCGGCGGTGGCAACGATGTGGACACATAAGGCGCCGAAAGACCCAAGGTGACGGCCCAGGGCCGAATCATTCTTTCCAAACAGGGCTGAATTGACTGATCACCGTGGATAGGAACATCGCGCTCGCGACGAGTAAAAACGAGAAGGCCGCCAGGACCTGTCCGTTAGCCCCGGTGGTACGCCGGTTTACAAAATAACGGGTCATTTAATTTTCCACCCACGAAATATGGTATGATTATAGACGACACCGGCGCCAAATCCTAGACCCGCGATAGCGCGAAAAGCCGCGCCAACGCGCCCGATCAGTTCACGCAACGCCGGACTATTCCGTGCTATAAAGCCCGCACCTGAAACGGCGATGCCTCTATCGCCAACCAACCGGCTTTCGATGTCCTCTTTGTTTTCAACCCCAAGTGCGGGCCCATCGCAAAACGTCCTTCGCGGCATGGCCTATATGGTGCTCTCGACCGTGGCCCTGGTCACCATGAACGCCATCGCGCGCTACATGACCGAGACCTTTCATCCGTTCGAGGTCGCCTTTTTCCGTTGCTTTTTCGGATTTATCTTCTTCGTGCCGTTGTTTTTCCGCTATGGCCTGGAACCGTTGAAAACCAAAATTATCGGCTGGCATTTTCTGCGGGGCATCGGCAACGCCACCTGCATGCTGATGTATTTTACCGGCCTGGCGCTGATCCCGTTGGCCAAGGTGATGGCGCTCTCGTTTACCTCGCCGCTGTTCGCAACCGTTATCGCCTTCATTGCTTTCGGTGAAGCAATCCGGACCCGGCGCATCACCGCCTTGATTATCGGTTTTGCCGGCGCCTTGATCATTTTGCGGCCCGGCATCATCGCTCTTGATCTCGGCTCCATGCTGATTTTGGGTGCCGCCGCCGCATGGGCCATCGTGCTCGTAATCATAAAAAAGATGTCGCAAACGGATTCGAGCATCACGATTACACTGTATTCGACGATCTTCCTCATACCGGTCACCGCGATCGCCGCGTTTCCTTATTGGCAAATGCCGAATTGGGAACAATGGCTGTGGTTCGCCGCTATGGGCATTACTGGCAGTCTGGGACAAACAGCGTTGGCGCAGTCATTCCGTGAAGCCGACATGACCGCCGTTATGCCACTCGAATTTCTTCGTCTGGTATGGGCCGCTATTATTGGCTACTTTATTTTCTTCGAGGTCCCCGACCTTTATGTCTGGATCGGCGGCACAATTATTTTCTCCGCCAGCACCTATATCGCGTATCGCGAACGAAACGCCGGAAAAGAATCAACGGAAACCGCACCGCCGGTTCCGCATCAATAAATTAATCGTTTGAAATTCATACACTATGAAATTTTCGGAAGTCATTAGTAAGCACCCCAGCACGGTTCGCGGCATGGGTTTTATGCTGTTGTCCGCTTTGTGCGTATCGGTTATGGGCGGCATGGTTCGTCATGTGTCGTCCGACGTGCATGTCTTTGTCATCGCCTTCTTCCGGACCCTCTTCGGTCTTTTGGTGTTTACGCCGTTGGTGATGAAAACCGGTTTGCTATATTTCAAAACCAAAAAGATCGGCCTGCACGCCCTGCGCGGGTTTTTGAATTCCGGCGCTTTGCTGCTGATGTTTTTCGCCTTCAGCGCCTCACCCCTCGCGAAAGTCATGGCGCTTCGGTTCACCGGACCGCTGTTCGGCGCGCTCCTTGCCGTCATCATTTTGCATGAGGTTATTCGCGCCCGGCGGATCTCGGCCTTGATCATCGGCTTCTTCGGCGCCCTGATCATTCTGCGTCCCGGCATTATCGAACTCGATCCGGGCGGCGTTGCCGTTTTGGCCGCGGCCTTCATTTGGGCCTCCGTGACCATTGTCGTCAAACTGCTGACCCAAACCGAATCCAATGCCACCATTACGATTTATGCAGCCATCTTTACCATTCCGGTGACACTCGCCGTCGCGCTGCCGTTTTGGCAAACACCGACATGGGAACAGTTCGCCTGGCTGTTCGGCCTCGGCGCCATCGGAAGCATCAGCCATTGGTCGCGCGCCCAGGCAGCCCGCGATGCGGACCTTACCGCCATCATGCCGATGGACTTCTCTGTGCTGATATGGGCGGCATTGATCGGCTATTTCGTTTTCGGTGAAATTCCCGATATTTGGGTATGGGTCGGTGCCTTTATGATCTTTGCCGCGACCAGTTATATTGCCTACCGGGAACGGAAAACAAAAACCGTCGCGGCGGATAAGAATAAACCGCCCACGAAAGCGGATTAAAGGATCGGACGTGAAAAAAATTGCAAGCATCCTGCGCGACGATCCCAGCACACGGCGCGGCGTCGCTTTTATGTTCGCCTCCGTACTCTCGAGTGTCTGCGTTATGGCGACCATACGCTATGTATCAGCCGACCTGCACCCCACGGTTATGGCGTTTTTCCGCTCCTTATTCGGCATGATCGTTTTTATTCCTTTGTTCTTGAAAACCGGCTGGGCGCCGCTGAAAACAAATCGGATCGGCATGCTGCTGACCCGCGGCGGCATGCAGTCCGTTCTTATGCTGACAACATTTATGGCGATCAGCCTCGCACCATTGGCCACCGTGACAGCGCTGCGGTTTACCGGCCCCTTGTTCGCCACATTGCTCGCTTTAGTGGTGTTGCATGAAATTATTCGCATGCGCCGGATCTCGGCGCTCGTGATTGGTTTTGCCGGGGCGATGATTATTCTCCGGCCGGGAATCATCGAAATCGACCTCGGTGGTATTTTCGCACTGGCGTCCGCCGCTTTCTGGGCGATGACGATGATCACCGTCAAAAGTTTATCCCGGACCGAATCCAGTTCGACCATTACGATTTATTCGATCCTGGTCACAACGCCGGTTACGTTTTTGGTTTCTTTGTTGTATTGGCGAACACCGACATTGGAAGAATTCGGATGGCTTATACTCTTAGGCGTGTTTGGCAGCTTCAGCCATTGGTCGCGCGCGCAGGCTTATAAAAGCGCCGATATCACGGCCTTGCTGCCGATCGATTTTACCGCACTGGTTTGGGCGGCGGCATTCGGCTACATCATCTTCGGGGAAATTGCCGATGTCTGGACGTGGGTCGGCGGCATCGTCATCTTCGCTTCGACCATGTACATCACCTATCGCGAACGCAAGGTCCGGGCCGAACGAAAAGACAGCAGCCAATAAGAATATAAAATTTAGAAGCGGTAACCGTAACGAATGCCGAACGTTTCCAAACCTTCGTTGCGGTCGCATAAGCTGGCGTTGGAGGCATGGTCCAAAAACGCCATCAAACTATGATGTTTGGTGATGCGGAATCCTAACGTAACCGATTCACGGAATAACACACGGCAGCCCAGTTCTTTTTTATCCAAAGAGATGGATGTGGTCTTGCCGTCGTGAACCGTCGCGCCGAGAGAAAAACCGGCGAAGAAGTGTTGCAAGAAATTCCATTCCCAGGTCAGCCCGAGATACGCCTGGCTGGTATCACCGTACGCATTATAGGTTACGCCGACGTGGGGCCGGGGCGACCACATAAAATTGAAAATTCCGGGTGACGCGAATAAGAATTCAAGATTGGCGTCATAGCCTTCCTCTTTATTCGAGCTGAACGGCCCCTCGTCATGAACCAATGCGCCAATACGAATTTCGGAAAGGAATGAATTCGATTTATATGGTGCGGGATCACTCGTCGTCGTTTTTGAACCGGCTGGGCTTTTCTGCCATTTGATGTTACGCGCCCCGCCACCTTGGCCGGATCGCCCCTCAAACGAAGACGGCAGGCGCATCGGGCCGGGTCCGGAGACAGGCTGCGGCGCCGGCGGCGATGCAGACGGAAATGGCTTTGTCCCTTGTGGTGCGCCAGGCCGCGTGACGGGAACGTCGGGCACGTTTTGCGGTGCAGCCAACGGCGGCACCGGCTGCAAAAACGGATGGGTTTGTCCCAAAAATCCCTGCATGTCGTAAATCGGTGCGGCCAGGCTGTGTTGAACGGCAACGGCGCTGACCGTGACAACCATCACCGGCGCAAGAAAGCGCTTAATCAAGGGGGCCCAGAACTTGACCACGGATTTATCCTCAATTTCCTGGCTGGATGAAAACGGCCGGAACAAAACCATCAGGCACCCAGGTTTATTTTTCTCATCGTGGCTGACTTATTATTGTTTTGTGCCCTTTGTTTCCCCCGCCGGGCGGAATCTGTCAAGTGTAGAGCCTGTTAAGGATTGAATTATCAGGTTTTTTTCGCTTTTTTCCGCTATAGGCCTGTTGTTGCCCCGTCTGCCCGCGCCGGGCAACATGCCTGAAAATCGAGGAATTCCGGCGAGAACCATGACCGAACAACACATCGAAAAACCAAAAGCCGGCTTCGTCAAACGATTGCTGGCCTTCAAAGACGCCGCCGATGCGAAACGCATCAACATTCGCATCGCCCCGCTCGCCCGGGCCGCCGGACCGCACATCGACCGCCACGTGCTCGCCGCCTTTGATGGCCACAAAAACATAAAAGCGCGCCCGGCAAGCGAACCGGTCGAATTCAACCCGGCGGAGGCAACAACAGATTCCTGGGCGGATGCCGTCAAACGCGCCGAAACGCAACTCAAAAAAACCGGCGCCGATATCTTGATATGGGGCGAAGCCGAGGCCGCCGGCACGACAATGACATTACGGTTCTTGTCCGCCCAACCCATGGCGATTGACCGGTTCGGCTATTTCGATGTCCGTTCTGAACTTCATTTACCGGTCGATTTTGACACACCGTTAGCCGAGCTCCTGGTCAGCGTCAGCCTTGCCGCCGCATCGCCGGCGGTTAACAGCAAAGCACAGATCGTCAAAACACTATTAATGGGAACGGCCGACACGGTTTTAAAGCAACTCGACGACATGCCGGAAGGCCTTACATCCTGGGAGCGCGCTTCAATCCAATGTTGTGCGGCAAATGTTCTCGCAATTAACGCCGTTCATCAAAACCACGTTTCGTTATTTTTTAAAGCCGCCGAAACATATCAAGCCGCCCTGACAACTTTAACGTCGGCGGATCATCCCTTTCAGTGGGCATTGGCAAATTTAAATTTGGCGGCCTGTCTGCTGACGATGGCAGAACGAGATAACGACCAGGATATTTTTAATGAATCCGTTCAGGCGTGCGAAAACGCCCTAAGCATCATGAATCAACAGAACGATGCTTGGCTGTGGGCCATGGCACAAAGCCGGCTTGGCCTTTCGCTTTATAAAGTCGACCTAAACACGGGTGACACGGATTTTCTCAAAAGATCGCTTGGCGCCTTTCAGGCCGCCCTTAAAGTTTTTACCCGCAATAGCCACCCCCGGCTGTGGGCCGATATCATGAATAACTTTGCTCAAGCCGCTCTTGTTTTCGGCGAACAAATGCACAATGACGAAGTCGTTAAAAAAGCAATACACGCGTGTAATGAATCGCTTGAAGTCCGCACCAAAGACGATAATCCGCTGCAATGGGCCGCGACGCAAAACAACCTGGGCTCGGCATTATTTATGCTCGGCAAAATGAATAAAGAGGTCGGTTCGCTTGAAGGCGCACTTGAGGCTTTTTCACAAGCGCTGGAAGTGTACACCGCCCATGGTGCAGAACGCTTGGCAGCCATCACCGTAAAAAATCAGGAACACGTCAAACGTCTCATTGATAAACGCTGATCGGCACGTGATCAGCCAAGCCCGTTATCTTTTTTCGGGTTTACCCGCCGAATACACCTTACAGTTGGAATGACCGTCGTTATAAAAATGATAGGTCAAGCCGGGCACACCGACATTGGTCGGGTCTTTCAAATTCCAATACTTTTTGGCGACCCCAGTGACGCCTTTCCCGACATTGCCGAGATAGCCGATATGCAGGTTCAGTTTACGGACCTGATTGAACAGGCGTTTTTGGCATAAATTCGAAAGGTCTTTATTAATGTCACCGACCCGCCAGTAGGGGCTTTTCGATGTGGCGTACTGACCGGCACGGGCATCAGCCATCAGGACCGACGCCATGAAAAACCCGGCGCAAACGGCCGAGACGCAAAGGATCTTGGATAGGGGTGTCAATTGCTTTAGGGGCATCGTTCTCGATCCCGAAATGATCAACAAGGCGCGTTCTGCACCGTATCCACCCATTATACCAAAAAACCCGGCAAATTTCCACGTTTTGCTGATAAGCGGCGGAATTCAGGCGCTTTCACGCGCCGTTCAGGCCGGTTCGATCACGAACAAAACATCGCCCTGGTTCACCAGCGCACCGTTTTCAGCCGGAATTTCGATTACTTTTCCGGCCTGCTCGGCTTTTAACGTCGTGAACAATTTCATGACTTCGATCAAACACAAAGCATCCCCCGCAGCGATGACCTGGCCGACCTCGGCGTATACCGGATCGTTCGGCGACGGTGCGCGATAAAATGTCCCCATCATCGGCGCGCAAACTTCGATCGCACCGTCGCTGCGTGTCATTGCCGCGCCAACGGTCGTGTGTTCGGCATCCAATTCAATTTCGGCATTTGTATCTTGAGGATTTTCTTCAGCGGCATCGCCGGACGTAGCCGGCGCGCCCCGGCGCACCACAAGATGCATGCCGTCGATATCGATTTCCACCGTATCAAGATTACTGGCATCGATCAGCTTCAAGATTTCAGCAACATTGCGGTAATTAAGCGCCATCGTCTTCCCGTTTCGATCCGGCCATTGTTTGGCACCGTCTCTCCCTGTAAAACGTTTCCAACGGCTTGCATGTTTAAAATCAATATCATGCCGCAGTTGAAAGGCCAGATTAAAGGTATGGCGAAGAAGATCAACTTGATTGATGTCACCTTGCGCGATGCTCATCAATGTTTGTGGGCGACTCGCATGACGACGGGTATGATGCGCGAAACCGCACCCCTACTGGACAAAGCCGGTTTCGAGGCAATCGATCTGGTTGGCGGTGCTGTCTTCGATGTGTGTGTCCGTTATTTGCGCGAAGACCCCTGGGAACGGATGCGCATCTTAAGCACATGGGTCACCGAAACACCGCTGATCATTCATCACCGCGGCCAAAGTTTATTTACGTTCGAATTGTTTGCCGACGATGTCGTCGAGCTGACGGCCGAACGCATCGCTGCCAACGGCATGCGCTATCACACGACATACGATGCCTTGAACGATATTCGTAATTTAGAAGTCCCCGTGCGGGCAGCTAAAAACGTCGGCTTGACCGTCGCCGGTGGCGTCGTCTTTACCGAAACGCCGGTCCATACGGATACCTATTACGAGAGAAAGACCAAAGAGCTTCTCAAACTCGGTGTCGATGCCGTTTACATTAAAGACCCGAGCGGCCTGTTACGCCCCGAGCGGGTCGCAACACTGGTCCCGGCGTTAAAAAAAGTCTGCGGCAAAACCCCGCTGCAATTGCATTCCCATTGCTTGTCGGGACTTGGTCCTTATGTTGCCGTGCAGGCCATCGAACACGGCGTCGATTGCGTGCACACCGCAACCTCGACACTGGCGAACGCGGCATCGCACCCGCCGACCGAACTGTTCGTGAAAAACGCCCGTCGCCGGGGCTTTGACATCGACATCGATTTAGGGCCGGTCGAACAGGCCGCCGACATCTTTCACCATATCGCCATACGCGAAGACAAACCGACGGGCGCGCCGGTGGAGTACGACGAATTTCATTACCACCATCAAGTGCCCGGCGGGATGATTTCGAATTTGAAATCTCAATTGCAACCGCTCGGCATTGAAGACAAGCTCGAAGAGATCCTCGAGGAAGCCGGCCACGTGCGCCGTGAACTCGGTTATCCGATCCCGGTCAGCCCGTTTGCGCAATATATCATGACCCAAGCGGTGCTGAATGTGATGGGCGAGGAAAGGTATGCGACAGTTCCCGATGAAGTCCGTAAATATGTTCTCGGCGCTTACGGCGAGATTGCGGGGCCGATCGATCCTAATCTCTATGACCGCATCACCCAAGGCGAGGAACCTTCAACCGAACGCCCCGGCGCGCTCGTGCCGCCCGCCCTCGAACGCCTGCGCAAAGAACGCGGTCCCTTTATGTCGGATGACGACTTGCTGTTGGCCGCTTATTATGACGATAAGGAATATACGTCGCTGAAAGCGGCCGGTCCGATCAAAACCGATTATCCGCTCGGCGCGACGCCCTTGGAAACGCTCTTAAAAGAAATTACCGCCCGGCGCGATATCACGTATTTTTCGCTGACCGATCGAGACGGTCATTCCGTTCAACTGCCATCTATATAAAGCGATTCAAACATCATGGACTTATCTCCCCTTTTCGAACCCAAAACCGTCGCCATCGTCGGCGCCAGCGACGACCACACCCGTTTCGGTGGCGGCATGCTGCTGAAATTTTTACTGAGCCACGGGTATAAAGGCACGGTTCTGGCCATCAACCCGAAGCGCGAAGAAGTTCAAGGCCTGAAAGCCTATCCGTCATTGGAGGCGGCACCCGGTCCCATCGATCTCGCCGTGTTTGCCGTTCCGGCCGGCATCATTATGAAAACAATCGAAAACATCGAACCCGGCCACATCAAAATGGCTTTGATTCTAACCTCCGGCTTCGCCGAGTTAGGCGGCGACGGCGAGAAGCTGCAGGATCATTTAGTCACCATCTGCCGGGAGAAAGGTATCCGCGCGATCGGCCCCAATTCTCTGGGCGTGGTCAATATCGATAACGGGCTCATCACCAATATGAGCCAGTTTTTCGACAAGGAAACATTGGACTCCGGCACGACCGCGCTGATTTCGCAAAGCGGTGCGTTCGGGTCCTCCCTTATTGCCGAATCGGATTTGCACGGCCTGCATTACAATTACTTCGTCAGCTCCGGGAACGAAGCGGATCTCGAGTTTTCCGATTTCGGATCGGGCCTCGTTGATTACGACAATGTCGATGTGTTTTGCGGTTACCTCGAATCCATCCGCAACGGCCAGGGCTTCATCGACTTCGCCGAACGCGCCCAGAAAGCGAAAAAGCCCATCGTCGTTTTGAAAGTCGGTTCATCCGACATCGGTGCGGAAGCGGCCCGCTCGCACACCGGCTCGTTGGTCGGTTCCGATGAAGTCGCCGACAGTATCTTTAAAACCTACAACGTCATCCGCGCCGAAGACGGCCTCGATTTGTTGGAAACGGTTAAAGTCTTAAGCCGCACGCCCACCAGCCGCGGCACGCGCCTTGCGATCCTCTCGCACTCCGGCGGGGCGGGCGTGATGGCGGCCGATGCCGCCGTCGCTGAAGGCATCCCCATTAATCCTCTGCCCGAACATCTCAAACCAAAGTTGGCGGAAGTCCTGCCCGATTACGCCGTACCCGCCAATCCGCTCGACATGACCGGCAGTGCTTCCCTGCAAGGCAAACTCATGGCCGATTGCGTGCGCGTCTTGTTGGAATCGGATGAATACGACGCCGCCATTTTGTGCGTGAACCTCATTTGGCGCGACGGCATGACCCTGATCGACGAGTTGACCAAAGTCGTGAACGAAATCGACAAACCGTTTGTCATGTCGTGGATCGCCCCCAATGCGGAAGCGAACGAGCGGCTCAAAACCGCGCCCTTTGCCGCCATCAACGATCCGGCCCGGGCGGCGCGCGCGATTTGCCGGCGCTTGAACTTCGATCGGCGCTGCCGTGAACAAGCCGGAGCGCCTAAGGCCGAACGACGCATCGATGTGAACGCGCCGATGGACCTCTCGACGGTCGCGGCACAAACGAAAGCCCTCGAAACATATAATATTCGTCTGCCGCAACAAATTCTCGCCACGACATTAGAAGAAGCGGAATCGTTTTTTAACGACTGCGATTCACCGGTCGCGCTGAAAATCGCTTCGCCGGATATCGCGCACCGCACCGAAATCGGCGGCGTCGTGACGAATATCCAAATTGCCGATGCCCTTCATAAAGCCTATGACGGCATTATCGCCAACGCGAAGCACCATCACCCGGATGCGCAAATCGACGGTGTGCTCGTGCAGGAAATGATCACCGGCGGCGTCGAAGCCTTGATCGGCATGAAGCGGGACGCGACGTTCGGTCCGATGATCGCCGTCGGCGCCGGCGGCACATTGGTCGAACTCGTGGGCGACGTGCAGATGGCGCCCGCGCCTCTGAGTGCGGCGCAGGCCGAAACGCTGATCGACAACACGCTGCTTGCAAAACTGCTGGCCGGTTACCGGGGCGGCGCCGTGATGGATAAAGAAGCGCTCATCGACATGATCGTCAACGTCTCCTGGCTCGTGGCCGACCACGATGCCATCACCGAGCTTGATCTCAACCCGGTGATGGTTTTACCCGAAGGGCAAGGCTGCGCCGCCGTCGATTTTAAATTTTCGTTGATGACTTAAAAAATTACTAGCGTTCCTCCCCTTATATCTCTGTGCCATAATGCACCCATGCAAACCTTAGCCATCAATCTCTGCCTCGCACTCGCCGTATTATTCGGAAGTGTGGGCTCCGTTCTGGGTGCGGACTTTCAAAAAGGTTTAGACGCGGCAAAAGCAGGCGATTACGAAACCGCCGTTAAAGAATTCACCGCCCTGGCTAAAGACGGCAATGCATCCGCTCAATATAATCTGGGTCAGTTCTACCGGCGCGGCTTGGGCGTTACGAAAGATTATGGCGAAGCGGCAATGTGGTACCTCCGCGCCGCGGAACAAGGACACAACAAAGCACAATACAACCTCGGCAAGATGTACCGCAGGGGTCACGGCGTATCGCAGGACGATGCGGAAGCGGTGAAGTGGTACCGGCGTTCGGCGAAAAAAGGGAATGCCTTTGCTCAAAACAGCCTCGGCGTTATGTACGCCAAAGGCCTCGGCGTTCCGCAAAGTTTCGCCCAATCCGTCAAATGGTACCAGCGCGCGGCAAACCAGGGAAATTTCCGGGCACAATATAATTTAGCCGTTAAATACCATATGGGACGCGGCATAGAGAAAAACATGCATGAGGCGATCAAGTGGTATCGCGAGTCCGCCAATCAGGGACACATGAAGGCTCAAAACAATCTCGGCTGGTTGTATTATCTGGGCCAGGGCGTCGAGCGAAATTATGTCCACGCCTATAAATGGGGAAGCATCAGCGCGGCAAGGGGACACCCCAAGGCACGCCGGCTAAAAACCCGCGTGGAAAAACAATTATCGTCGGAACAACTTGAAGAAGCACGGCAACTTGTTCGCGATTTCGTACCGAAGAAACGCAAGCCGCAATTCGCGCTGGGCAAAAGTCCATCCGATGCCTCAGCGCGCAAAGACCGCATCAAGGCCCTTCTTGAAAAATTGGGGTCCGATAAACTGCTTTCGGTTTCTTCGGGCAGCGGGTTCGCCATTTCACCGGATGGGCATGTCGTCACCAATTACCATGTCGTAAACGGCTGCCAAAACGTCAAAATTCACCACGAGGGAAACGTCATACCGACAACGGTCGTGACATCCGATTCCAAAAGCGACCTGGCTCTTCTTAAAGGGGATTTTAAACCGAAAACACATCTATCCGTCAGCAAGGAAAACCCGCAACTCATGCAGGAAATTTATGTTGCCGGATACCCTTTTGGACAACGCGTCAGCTCTTCCGTCAAAGTCACGAAAGGAATCGTGAGTTCTCTGACGGGTTTTAAAAACAATACGGCGAATATTCAGATCGATGCGGCTCTCAATACGGGCAACAGCGGTGGCCCCATCATCGGGACAAACGGCAATGTTGTCGGCGTCGCCGTTGCCAAGCTCTCTGCGACAAATAAAAAAAACAAATACACTTCTTTACCGGAGGGAATGAACTTCGGCATCAAGGCCAGCATGGTCCGCAGTTTTCTTGAAAGTAACAACATCCGGTTATCAGAGCCGAACGCATACCCCATTCCAACGACGAAGCTCGGCAAACTTATTTCCAATTCGACATATTATTTGTCATGCTGGATGACGCTGGCTCAACTCGTAAAAATGAAAACGAAAAAGAAGGTATTTAAGTCGGTGAAATAACGCCGCGAACTTTGGGAGCGGCTTTCAATCCACTGCAAACAATCTGAGGAAATGCCGATGACCGCCGCGACACGGCGCAAGCACTTAAAATCGCTGATCGACAGCGGGCAAACGCTGATCGTGCCGGGCGCGTTCGATTGCGTGAGCGCAAAACTCATCGAACAGGCGAACTTCCCGGCCGTTTACACCGGCAGCTTCGCGACCGCGGCGAGCCGTCTCGGTCAGCCGGACACCGGCATCGCCACCCTCGAAGACCTGGCCGGCCACGCGCAAAACATTACAGAGGCGGTATCGGTACCGGTCATCGCCGATGCCGAAGGCGGCCTTAACAAGGCACCGAATGTGTGGCGCACGATTGAGGCGTTCGAGCGCGCCGGCGTCGCCGCCATTCACATCGAGGATCATATCGCCGGCAAGCACACGAATTTTCCGCGCCAGCTTCGTTCGATCAAGGATATGGCCAACATCATCAAGGCGGCCGTGGATGCACGGACCGATCCGAATTTTCTCATCATCGCGCGCACCGATATCGCTTGGGTCAATGACGACCCGGCTTTAGCAGTCGAGCGGCTGAATGCGTATACCCTCGCCGGCGCCGATTTGGTCTTCCCGGCCGGCTTGGCGCCGAAGCGAATTAAGGCCGTGCGCGATCAAATCAAGGGACGGGTCGTGATGACGAATTGGCAAGATGCGTCGGTGAAAGACGAAGAAGACGCCGGCATTTCCATCGTCATTTATTATGGGTTTTGTTTATATGCCGCCTACCACGGCATTGAAAAAGCGCTTGGCGCATTCAACAAAAACGGCAATTGGAACAAAATCAGCGAGATCACGAAAAGCATCGAGCCGTTCGACAAACTGATTAGCGCCGAAGACTTCGAGGCACGCGCCAAAAAATTCGGTCTCGATTGATCCCGGTTAAAATCCCCGCGTGAAGCCGAGGGCCGAAGGGGGTGAGCCCGAAAAATTATCGAGCCGCAGCTTGAACGGCTTACCGAGCCACACTGCGTAGTCCGTGTGCTCGATGACTGGATCACCGTTTTCCAACACCGGATGAACGAGGATGTCGAGGCCTTTTCGGTTCATCGACAGCCAGGGGACGAGTGCGCCGTACTGGGATGCCTTAAACCAAATAAAAAAGTGCGGCCGGGGATGCGGCCCGCCGGGCTTATCGTTCCATCGGCTGAGTTTGAAATTCCGCGACCGGTCCGTGATTTTGAATTTTTTTACCGCTTCGCTACGCAGCCGGGACGCTTGACGCTTCGTCTTTGGATTATAGTAAACATGGGCATGATAAATGTTGGCGGTTTTCTGTTTTTTGCGTGCCGTTTTACCTGTCATGGGATTACTGCCTCCCTGATTTAAAACAACCAAGTGTTAAGCCAAACCAATTGTTAAGATAGCACCGTTAGGATGAACGCGTAAGCGCTGATACAACCGAAGAGGAATTAAGGTGACGCAACCGGTTTCCGGCGGTCTTTTTTTGCAATCGGGCACCTCTTATCAAGAGCTCGACGAGGAAAGCTATGTTCACGTAATCTCCCAAGACATGGCCGACGCCCTGAGCGGCTTGGCGGTGCCGTGCCGGACCGTGAATTTGCTTAATAAAGAAGACGTTGAAATCATCGCCGGGGCGATCGTCAACACGCCGGCGTTTTTATTAACGTTGAACTTTATGCCGCTCGGTTTCGAACTCAGCGGCAAGTATTACGTTGATTTATTAAATTGCAAAGTATTTTGCCTTTGCCTCGACAGCCCGATCCGTCTCACCGGTTTGTTTGAAGACGGTCTGTTTGAACGGATCGGTGAATTTTATTTCGGTGTGCTCGAAAATTCCCACCGTGAAATTTTACAATCCTACGGAATCGAACAGGATAAAATATTCACCTTCCCGCATGCCGGCCCGCCAGCGGACGAAACCGCACCGCGGTTCCGCGACCGTCCGATCAATGTCATGTTCTCAGGCGGCATCGGTACGGATGAACCGGCCGTAAACATATTTGCCAAACTGGGCATCGGTGATCCGGCGCTGCAATCCGCGTTGGAGGAAGCCTGCGAAAACGTTCTCGGCGGTCAGGGCGACATTGTGCACTGTGTCGATCAAATATTACCGGCACACGGTATCGAACCGGCCGCCCTTAATGCCATGGCCAATCGTGCCACTGTGCTTGAAACGCTCGACGGCTGGACCCGGACCCGACGGCGCCACCGTCTGTTCGCGACATTAAAAGACATCAAGATCGATTTTTACGGCGTGTTCGATGACGCGTTTAAAGCCGCCCATCCGAACAGCACCTTTCACGATCCGGTCTCCTACCGCCGGGTGATCGAGATTTCAAAAACCGCCAAGATTACCGTCAACGACACGATCAACCTGATGGACAGCGCCTTGTTCCGTTATTACTACGCGCTCGCCGACGGCTGCCTGATGGCGAGCGAAACCAATCCGTTCATTGCCCGGGAATTCAAGGACGGCGAACACATTATTCATTTAAACAATGCCGATCCGGGGAACGGCGATAAAATCAACAGCTATTTGGCCGAACCGGATAAAAGCGAATCCATGATCGCGGCGGCGCAAGCGCATTACACCGCGCATCACACCTGGGCGGCACGCATGCAACCACTCATTGCCTGTCTGCAAACTTAAACGGAATTGACCTCAGGCGACGTCGAGGACCGTTTTGATGGGACCCTCGGCACGTTGGTGGATAAACTGATCCACATAGTCGTTCCCTGAGTGATCCGCAGCTGATGTCGGACCGATCCAGACCATGCGCCCTTCATGCATCATGGCGATGCGGTCCGAAACCTGTTTCGCGCCGACCATATCGCTGTTGATCGTCACTGCCGTCGCGCCCAACTCGCGCACGTTTTTCATGACCAGTTCGTTGATCACGTTGCTCATGATCGGATCGAGCCCGGCGGTCGGCTCATCGAGAAACACGATTTCCGGATCGGTCGCAATGGCGCGCGCGATGCCGACACGCTTTTGCATGCCGCCGGAAAGTTCAGAGGGCAGCAGATCGGCATCCGTTTCGGCCAAACCGACCGCGACTATTTTCGCCACCGCCCGCTCGCGCGCTTCATTGCGGCTAATCGATTTGTCCTGCAATAACCGGAACGCGACGTTCTCCCAAACCTTCAAGCTGTCGAACAACGCCGAGCGCTGAAACAGCACCCCGAACCGGTGCAGCATTTGCATCTGCTCGTTGTCGTTATAACCGGTGGTTTCAACACCATCGATTTTGATGCTGCCCGTATCGGGATGGATCAAACCCATGATCGTTTTCAGCAACAATGTTTTGCCGCTCGCCGACGGGCCGATCAAGGCAAGTGATTCACCCCGGTAAATGTCCAGCGAAACGGATTTCAATGCGTGGTTCTCGCCGAACCGTTTATCGACGTCGGTGAGTTGGATGAGTGAGTCGGTTGAAGCAGATGGCGGCACGGTGATGCGGTCCATTTGTCAGACGAAGCTGCGACTGTTCTTATCGAACAGTGGAATGGCGCGCCCGGGAAGACTCGAACTCCCAACCTCCTGATCCGTAGTCAGACGCTCTATCCAATTGAGCTACGGGCGCTGAAGAAACCACATCTCTTTAGCGGAAAAAGACCCCGCCGGAAATCTTCTCTTTCACGAAATCGTTTCCTCAAAGAGGCGGGACATTACGCCAGCCCGCCGGGCCATGACAAGGCCCTCGCCCCCATCAGCACCCACTCTCGGTATTCAGTCAATATCCCATCGGCGACCTAAACACGGCTTACGCCCGTCCATCGGGGCCTCAAAGTGCCGCCCAAGCTGCTAGCGGGACCAAAAGCGCCTAAAAAATCCTAGAATCTTGGGTATTTTGCGTTAATTGGGAAATTAGTCCTTGTTGGCTCCGGGGCCTTCGCGTACAATTTGTTTTTGCAGAATAGGCAGAATTTTTCTGTGCTCTAAAGGACTTAACATGGTAATAGTGGGCCACAATTTGAACGAGCGCGATCTTCTTGGGGCCCATTGTAAGAATAAATAGACATGGCAATATCGAATTACCGTTTCCTCGTGATAGGCATGGCCTTCGCGGTCGCATCATGCGGGTTTGCTGAGGAGTCCCTGTGGCCGTCGTTAACCGGCGAAGATCCTAGCGGACAACAAGCGAAAAGTGCGCCAGCAAAAGCACCGGCTAAACCGGCGGCGACATCAACGGCACAAGCCAGTGCACAAGCCGGCAGCCCGAGCGCCAATGCGGGACCCGGCACGAAACAACCGCCGCTCGGCAATAGCAATTTCCAACCGTCCGGAGTCACGCCCGGCCAACCGACCGGTACGGTCGTCGGTAAAAAAATCATCGAACTTCGTGAAGAGTTAAAACGCCTGCAAACGGCGGTATCGAAACAGAACATGCAATTGCAGCGCGCCCGCGCCAAGGTCGTGCAGGGCTCGCGCCGCTATCACGCATCCGTCGCTTCGATCAATTCGCGTTTGCAAATCGGCACCACGCCGGGCAACCCGATCCTGGTCCGCCAATACAACAGCGCGCAAGCCGACCTGGACCGCCTGAGCGGCGATCTTGCGCAAATGAATGCGCTGTCAACGGCGATTGCCAACGACTCCACCATGTCCTCGTTCCTGTCTGAATCAGTGAAGGCCACCTTCACCATTTCCGGCGCTGTTGACGAAGATCACCGTCAACTGGCGATCCTCGAAGACGAAGTCAACCGGACAGTTATTCTGATCGAACGCCTGCATAAAGAGGTCGTCGAAGACGTTCGCCGCCAATCCAATTATGTCGCGACTGAACGCAGCAACCTGAACCTGCTCGCTTCGGGTATTCGCAGCGGTGAAATTTACGGTGCCAGCCTGGCCAACCAGGCGATGGTCGCCTCCGCCGGCGGTGCCGGTGGCCTGCGCGCCATTCCGCCGCGCCCCATGAGCACAGCCGGCCGCCGCCCCTTGGTGGTGATCCGGTTTGACCGGCCTAACGTGCCTTATCAGCAAGCGCTTTACACGGCTGTCAGCCGTGTCCTTGAACGGCGCCCCAACGCCACCTTCGATCTCGTGGCCGTCGCACCGAGCCTGGGCGGCAAAGCCCGCGCCGCGCTGAACAAGACCAAATCGCGCCGGTATGCCGAAAGCGTCATGCGCTCGCTTGTCGAGATGGGCATGCCGCCGAGCCGTATCGCCATGTCGACCAAAGTTAACGGCGGCGCGCGCTCGAACGAAGTGCACCTCTACCTGCGCTAACCCGCGTCTTTTCAATTATTCTGTAAAAACAGCTACGGTTTCATGCCGCGCGCTTGATTTTTCGCACCCAGCAAGCGCATCCTCACGCCATGACCGATAAAACCGTACGCACGCTTTCGTGGGAAGCCGTCCATCACGATCTTCAACGCTTGGCGGACCGGCTCCAGGATCAAGGTCCCTGGCAAGGTATCGTTGCGGTGACCCGGGGCGGATTGGTTCCCGCCGCCATCCTCGCGCGCGCACTCGATATCCGGCTGATTGATACCGTGTGCATCACGAGCTACCGGGGCCAAGAACAGGGCCCGGTCGAGATTCTCAAGGAGCCGGAACGCGCCCGGCAAAACAAAGGAGCCGATTGGCTGCTCGTCGATGATATCGTCGATACAGGGGCCACCGTCAGGGCGATCCGCCATTTGTTGCCGCACGCGTTTTTCGTCACTTTATATGCCAAGGCGGAGACGAAGCATCTGATCGATGCTTTCCGCCATGAAGTCGATGCTCATATTTGGATTGAATTTCCTTGGGAAAACTAAAGGAAAATCCCACATGACAGTCATGACCCGTTTTATCGTTTTCGCCGCACTGATACTGGGCTTGGGCGCACCGGCCAAAGCCTTGCCGCTCGAACGCATCAAATTGCCGCCGGGATTTTCCATTGAACTTTATGCCCGCATCGACGGCGCGCGCTCGATGGCCGTCGTGCCATCCTTGAACACCGTGTTCGTCGGCACCCGGGGCTCCAGCGTTTACGCCGTGATCGATGCCAATAATGATCGCAAAGCGGATGGCGCGGTCAAAGTGTTATCTGGACTCAAGGTGCCGAACGGCATCGTTTGGAAAGACGGATACCTTTATGTCGCCGAACAGCATCGCATCGTGCGCTTTCGCGCCACCGACCTCGCGACGCTGAAAACCGCCAAAGCCGAAGTGATGTATGACAACTTGCCGGACGATGCCTGGCACGGCTGGCGCTATACCGATATCGGTCCCGATGGGCTGCTGTATGTTTCCGTCGGCGCGCCGTGCAATATCTGCAGTCTCAACGGCTGGGAAGGCACCATCATCAGGCTGCCCATCACAGGCGGTAAACCGGAAATCTTCGCCGCCGGCGTGCGCAATTCCGTCGGTTTCGATTTTCAGCCCGCCACCGGTGACATGTATTTTACCGACAACGGCGCCGATAACATGGGCGATGACAGCCCGCCGGATGAACTGAACCACGCGCCCCGAATCGGTGACTGGTACGGCTATCCGTATTTCGGCGGCGGGCGCGACCGCACACCGCAATTTCAAGGCCGGCCTTTACCCCACAAACCGATCTTTCCGGTTATCAATTTCAACGCTCATGTCGCCTCGCTGGGTATCCGGTTTTACCGGGGCTCAATGTTCCCGAAGGAATATCGCGGCGATGCCTTTGTCGTGCAGCGCGGCTCCTGGAACCGGAGCGTGCCGGACGGATACCGGTTGATGCGCATTCATTTTGATAAAACGACTCATAAAGCGGTGCGCAAGGAAATATTTGCGCAAGGCTGGCTCAATCCAGGGGGCGATTTTTGGGGGCGTATCGTCGATGTCAACGAACTCGGCGATGGATCGTTGCTGGTGACCGACAACCATGCCGATGCGATCTACCGGATCACTTATAAAAAACCTTAATCTAAGCGCCCTTAAATTTTAATTTTGCCGGTGAGACCAGCACACCGAACTGTTCACACCAAATCACCACGCTGGGGTATTTTTTCATATCCGTGCCCGCGGGGATCGAAAAGTTTTGACTGCCTTTAAAGGCGCGCACGCGGCCCAAGTCGACGAACATGGTTTTGGCCACGTCGGTTTTCGGTGTCACGTTCTCGACCGGTACCAGGTACACATGAAATTTAGGGCCCGGGCCGACTTCGAAATCCGCGCCCAGATGCAATGTTTTTTCATAGACCGTGACCGAACCTTTACCGTAATGGATCGGATCGCCGGGATCGGCATGTATAAACGTGCCGGTGGCGACGATTTTTTGCGATCCCGCCTCAGGCGCTTTTTCGGCGGCCTTGATGTCGGCGAGAAAAATATAAGGGTATACAAAAATAGCGACGGCAAACCCGGCAACGCCGCCGAGAATACCGCCGAGCAAAAACCCGATAATACCGTTCTTCATGGTTCACTCCCTGCCGTATGAGATCGTGTTCTCTTTATATTAGGCCATAAGCCGCCAGCAACACCACGGCATAACGCGCGCCCTTGCCAAGGCCCACCAACAGGAGAAACATGCCGATGCGCACCCGTAAAATGCCGGCGGCAAACGTGATCGGATCGCCGATGACCGGCAGCCAGGCAAACAAAAGCGACCATTGACCGTAACGGGCAAACCACCGCTGCGCTTTTTCGAGCTGTATGGGGTTGAAAGGAAACCAGCGGCGATCCTGCCAATTCAAGCAATACCGCCCCAGCAGCCAATTCACGAAACCGCCGAGCGTGTTGCCGGCTGTCGCAAACGCCCACAGCAGCCAGGGATGATGCTGATCGGTGGCATAAAGCACCGCCAACACGGCTTCGGAGGAAAACGGCAACAGGGTCGCGGCCAGAAACGCGCTGAGGAATAATCCGAAGTACGCTTCCATGTTGAACGATTTAAATCGGGTCTGCGATGGGCACGTTATCGATTAGCCGGGCCTTGCCGAGCTTGGCGGCGGCCAGCACGCGCCCCGTTTTTCGGGGATCAACAAGCGGCTCAAGCGTGTGCGCATCGCGCGCGGATACATAGTCAACAGACTCAAAACCGGCGGCGATTAACGTTTCGCTTCCCCACACTTCGGCGTTGGAAACGTTTTCACCGTGTTTGATTTTTTCCGCGACATCCGTAATCGTTTTATATAGCGCCGGGGCGGTTCCGCGCTCTTGCGGCGTGAGGTATTGATTGCGCGACGATAACGCGAGTCCGTCGTTTTCGCGTACGGTTGCAACACCGCTGATTTCGACCGGAATATTGAGATCCGTGACCAGCCGATTGATAACCTGCAATTGCTGATAATCCTTTTCGCCGAAAAAAGCCTGATCGGCACCGGCCTGCAGCAACAGCTTCGTGACCACCGTCGCAACGCCGGTGAAAAAACCAGGGCGGTATTCCCCTTCGAGAATACCGCCGATGTTCGCAACCGAAACCGATGTCGAGAAACCATCTGGATACATTTCCCCGGTCGGCGGCACGAACAGTAAATGGGTTCCTTCATCGGTGAACAGCTTCACGTCACGTTCTTCATCGCGCGGATAACTTTCGAAATCCTCACTCGGCCCGAATTGCTTGGGGTTCACGAACAGGGTCGCGACGGTTTTATCCGTTTGTTTTCGTGAGGCCTGAACCAATGCTAAATGGCCGGCATGCAAACCGCCCATGGTCGGCACCAAGCCGACCCGGTGCCCGTCGTGTTGCCATGCGCGGACACGCGCGCGCAATGCCTCGATGGTACGGACAATTTCAAAGGAATCGGCCACGAATGATTATTTCCGTTTTGATTTCGGCGGCGGTTTCATGCCGAAGCAATGTTCGGGGCCGGGGAATTTTCGCGCGCGGACGTCTTTTGCATACTGCTTGGCTGCACTGGCAATACCGTCGCCGAGTTCGGAATACCGCTTCACGAATTTCGGGGTAAACTCTTTAAACAACCCGACCAGATCTTCGGTGACCAGCACTTGACCGTCGCACGCGGGCGAGGCGCCAATACCGATGGTCGGCACGGCGACCGTTTTCGTCACCTTCCGGGCCACAGCCTCAACGGTGCCTTCGATGACAATCGCAAATGCACCGGCATCGGCGATGGCTTTTGCATCGTTCATAATCCGTTTGGCTTCCGTCTCGGTTTTGCCTTGGGCGCGAAAGCCGTATTGATTGACCGATTGCGGCATGAGACCGATATGGCCCAACACCGGCACGCCGCGTTGCGACAAAAATTTGACGGTTTCGGCCATTTCGACACCGCCTTCGAGTTTGACCGCATCACAGCCGGTTTCCACCATGACCCGGGCCGCGTTGCGAAAGGCGGCTTCCGGTGACTCCTGGTAGGTGCCGAACGGCATGTCGACGACGACGCAGGCTTTTTTCGAACCCCGCATCACGGCCTGACCGTGCGCAATCATCATATCGAGGGTTACACCGAGGGTACTATCGAGCCCGTAAAGCACCATGCCGAGAGAATCGCCGACCAACAAGAGGTCGACATGATCATCGAGCAGCACCGCCGTTAAACTGGTGTAAGCAGTCAGGCACACCAGCGGCTCGCCATTTTTGCGGGCGCGGATATCGCTCACGGTAATCGGCTTCACGGTTTGTTCGACGCTCACGGGCTTTCTCCTGAAATCGGCGTCAGGGTAACCGCCCGCCCGGCGCTTGCAAGCGTTTTATCGGCAAGCCCGCTTGGCCTCGAAAAATCGGCAGGAAATAACCGTTTCACCGGCGGTTCCTGCCTGATCCCAGGCGCGGTCAGGACGGCGGATCGTCGTCCCGGTAGGGGTTTTCGATATCTTTTCTGTAGCGGTTACGATTGCGCGGATGAAACGCCCAAAACAAGACACCGGCAAACAAGATAATCATCCAGATGACGCCGCCGATACCGATCGATGAGCCAGACTCGGATAACACTGCCCTGATGCCCCTTTTCAATACGGCGCCGATTATACCACCCTGCGCCGGCAAGCCATAATTTTACCCCAATTCAACGCTATACGCCCCGTCACTGCGGGCATTACAATGCCAACAAACGAATCCACAACGCAGCAAAGCCGCGTTAGCATGGGCCGTCAAATCGAACAGGACAGAAATAAACGAAAGCGATCTTAACCCGATGACTATTTCTCACAACCACCGCCGTCTCTTCCGCCGTATCGGACTGATTGCCTGTATTCCGGTCGCGTTATTGATAGCGGCCTGTGAAACGGCTGACACGGACGGCCCCGCATCGACACCCGGTGATGGTGTGACAAGTTCACCGGCCGAAACAACAAACCCCGATAACTCTAATGCTACCCCCAAGGCCGCACCGGACGAACCCATTCCTGAATCCGTCGTGCCGGACATTCCCCCGGCCAAGGCACCGGCAAAAAGTAAACGCCATATGGTATCCGCCGCCCATCCGCTCGCCGCAAAAGTCGGCCGCGATATTCTGCGCAAAGGCGGTAGTGCCGTCGATGCGGCGATTGCCATTCAGATGATGCTGACATTGGTCGAACCACAATCGTCAGGCATCGGCGGCGGCGGTTTCATGATCAGCTTTCATGCCAAGACCGGTGACATCGTGACCTACGACGGCCGTGAAACGGCACCGGCCAGCGCGCACCCTTATATGTTTCTCGACGGCACCGGCAAAGCGAAGCCCTATCGGGATGCAACCGTCGGCGGTATTCCCGTCGGTGTGCCCGGGCTGGTGCATATGCTGGAACAAGCCCACAAAAAATACGGGCGCCTGCCGTGGCGTTCATTATTCAAACCCGCCATCGAACAGGCCCGTAAAGGGTTCCCCGTTTCAGAACGGCTGAACAAAATGGTCGCGCGGGACTTCCGCCTAAAAACTTTTCATGCGGCGTTCGATTATTTTTACACCAGCAGCGGCACGCCGAAACCCGTCGGAACCATGCTTGTCAATAAACCGTTAGCAGACGTCCTTGAGGCCATCGCCAAGCAAGGATCGAAAGCGCTGTACACGGGCCCCATCGCGCAAGATATCGTCGATACGGTGAACAACGCCTATCGCAACCCGGGCCGGATGAAATTATCGGATTTGGCAAAATACAAATCCATCAAGCGTGAACCGGTTTGCCTGGCTTATCGCGTAAACTTTATCTGCGGTATGGGCCCACCCAGCTCGGGCGGCATAACGTTGCTGCAAATTCTCGGCATTTTGCAAAATTTCGATATGGCAAACATGGCACCGGCGTCTTCGCAAGCGGTGCATGTGATTGCCGAAGCAACCCGGCTTGCGTATGCGGACCGCAATACGTTTATTGCCGATCCCGCGTTTATTCCCGTTCCCATCGCCGGCATGCTCGATCCGGGATATTTGAAACTTCGCGCCCAAGACATCAAACAATATGAATCGCTGGAAAAACCGTTGCCGGGAATGCCTGGCATTACAACCGGCAAGGCTTTACAGCCGGACCCGGCACCCCATGGCGTATCAACCACCCATTTCAGCGTCATCGATCAGGACGGTAACGCGGTCGCCGTGACATCGAGCCTGCAAAACCCGTTCGGATCGCGCCTCATGGTCCGGGGGTTTTTACTGAACAGTCAATTAACCGACTTTTCATTTATTCCCAACAAAGACCGCGCGCCGCTGCCGAACCGGGCCGCCCCCCATAAACGGCCGCTCAGTTCCATGGCACCGACACTGGTGTTCGACGGCCAAGGGCAAGTCGTGATGGCCGTCGGATCGCCTGGCGGTTCCCGGATTATCGGGTATGTCGCGAAGACCCTTATCGCCACGTTAGATTGGAAAATGGATATTCAAGCGGCCATTTCATTGCCGAATTTCACAAACCGGCTGCGCGGCACCGAACTCGAACGCGGCTCGGCCCTTTCGGCGATTGCGCCGGCTCTCAAAGAACTCGGCCATAACGTTAGGATGCGCCGCATGACAAGTGGCCTGCATGGCATATTGCGCACGAAGGACGGCTTTACCGGCGGCGCCGATCCGCGTCGCGAAGGCGTCTCCCTCGGTGATTAATGAAGTGATTTAAAGCCGGCTTTTAGGCTTTTTGCTTCTTCGGAAAATTCAAACTGAACATGGTGCCGTTTTTATCGGACCGCACGAGAGCAACATCGCCACCGTGGGCGCGCAGGATATCGCGGACGATCACCAGGCCCAATCCGGTTCCACCCTTTCGTACCGATCCCGCGAACGGCTGAAACAGGCGCTCCTTAGCTTGTTCGGGCAACCCGGGCCCGTTATCCGCGATCTCGATCGAGATTTTTTCCGGCGATGAATGGGCATACACGCGAACCCAGCCCGCACCGGCGAGCCGCGCATTATGGCCGAGATTTTGTATCGCCCGGAACAGCTGACGGCGGTCGGCTTCGATCTCGACAGTGTCGCCGACCTCGTTGCGCCACTCGAAATGATCTTGAATATCGGTTTCGTCTCCACCCATACCATTTGCGGCCGGTGAGTCCGGATTGCTGAGCAATAATCCGACCTCATCGACTAAAGACGCCAAAGGGAAATTTTCGCGTTGCAGCTTCGGAATACCGTCGGCAACATAATTCAATGTATCACTGCATAAATGGACGGCCCGGTCGATTGCCGTAAAAGGACGAGGCATGACACGTTTGACTTACGGATCAT
>Ga0181593_10000896_pt1 | contig 26635 bp, 22 predicted proteins | sample 071ome_19_FD_133756 | JGI IMG/M metagenome (GOLD analysis project Ga0181593, IMG submission 133756) | Coastal salt marsh microbial communities from the Groves Creek Marsh, Skidaway Island, Georgia - 071413AT metaG (megahit assembly) | ecosystem: Environmental > Aquatic > Marine > Intertidal...
AAGCACTGTTCTGCCGAACAGAAGTCACAGTTTAGGATCTGTAACGGGGTGAGTCAAAACCTGCTTTGAGACATAGGCTTAAGGAAGTAGTCGGCGAATAGTAGTTTTCAGCCAGGAGCCAGATTCAGCACACTCCTTACACACTCTCTTGCGCCGCTTGTTGATAGTCTTTAGTTGAGTACAGGCTTCGCAGTAAAAACCTTTGCACAGCTCACATCGAGAATAAATTTCAATACCTCGTCTTCCTGCCACATCCACCAGGTCATTCATGTCTTTGCAGTGCACAGTCGGGATCAGAATCCTCTTTTGGCAGTCCGAACATTGTAGCTCCTTGGTGTGGACTTCTTCTTGGAGTCGTATCTTCTCATGATCACAAGCCTTACAGATAAAAAGGCCGCCTAGCAACATAAAGTCTGAGTATTCTTGGGCGACTGAGTCCCTTTCACATTGAAAACAGCTTTCTCTGTTGCACTTCCCGCAAGTTCTGATCTGCGCTAATTTTGCCAGACCAGATGCCCTAAACTGACAATGAGAGCAAGTAGAGTGACCGGTGTCCGGTTGTGTGGATTTAAGGTGGGAGTTGTTCGTATTCGCAAACCTTTGGGGGTTCCATTCGGAATTGACTATGCTCAATGTCAATGCCAACTCTTCTTCACAAGGAATGCATAGTTTATGTAATGTGTCTGAGCTCCACCAGTTGATTGAACACTCTGTACAAATCGCTTCATGACAGAGCAGACAACATTCTTCAATAGTGTTTCCCAGGTTTGTATAAGAGGCACCGTAGACTCCATGCTCGAAAGAGTTGTCGCAAGTATTGCAAATCGAATTCTCCATACAGCATCATAGTTTTTCTGGCTGGACGAGTCAAAGCCCCCAATCAGGTCCTCTGAGTTTTTGGGGGGACTCTGATAGAATGTGGCCATGTCTATTCCGAATCTCTCTATCTGTGCAATTATGAAGAATGAAGAACGATTTCTTCCGGGCTTTCTGGAGAATTTCCAAAGTTCTACCAATGACCTTGTTGTGCTGGATACAGGCTCAACTGATAACAGTCTGGACATCTGTAAGGCGCATGGAGTTCAAGTGCATCATTTTGAGTGGGTCAATCATTTTGCAAAGGCTCGCAACGCTTGCTTAGAAAAGGCGAAGAATGACTGGATCTTGATGGTGGACATTGATGATCGCGCGTCGGAAGAGACTCTACAGGCAGTAGCACAATGTTTGGCGAACGCTACAGAGGATGCGGTTTATTTTCCCTATCTTAGCGTGAGTCATGAAGATTGGAAGAGTGCGGACAATCCTGTAAAAGCCAGTCAGCAAAGACTTATGCTGTTTCGCAATAACAAGGGATATCACTATCGGTTTCCAATTCATGAAGACATAGAAGGGCTTGTCGAAGAACTGGGTGGTCGGTTTATCTATCGTAGGGAGCCGTTCATTCATCTTGGGTATATTGATAGTCTGGAGAAGGAGAAAGAAGAGCGCAACTCCGTATTGATTCGAAATGAGTATGAGCGTGATCCGGAAAACCCTTTGAATCGCTATAACTTCTCCACACTGGTTTTTAATGAGAATCGAGAATTCTATGAACTGTTGAAACCTGTTCTAAAGTGTGATTCTGATTACCTGGTCTATGGGGCAGCCCAGCGCTTGTTAATCTGGAAAGATCGATTTGGTGGAGAAGTGGATGAAGAGGAGTTGGTCTCCTTAATGCTTGATTTGAATCCCAAGAGTTCCTACGTTCATCTCAGGAACGGTAGGAGGGCATTTGCCGAGCGTGATCTGAAGAAGGCTCGAGAGTGTTTTGAAATTGCTAAGAAGGGGTTTTCACTGGAGCTATTGGACAAGGATTTTCAGTGGGAGATTCTGGATCGCTTGGGCGTCCTCTATGGAATCGAAGGGCGTTTTTCACAAGCGCTTGCTTGCTTTCTCGAGATGGAGGAGAAGTTTGGGCGAAGTCCTGGCTCGTGGCATCAGGTCTTGAAGTGCCGCTATGCGATGAAAGATTTTCATGGATTCATGAGTGAGATGAAAGCAATGCCGGTGCAGCTGAGTACTTTGGAGAGTGAGAAAGCTCGAGAGATATTGACAATGGTTGAAGGACTGAATTTCACTTCCAAGGACGTTCTGCTTGACCTTCTAAAGAAGGAACTTGGGGTGACTCTTGTCTGACTTGATTACTATTTGTTCCATCTTCAAGAATGAAGAGAGTTTCATCCCCGAATTTATTGATTGTTTTCTGCCGTTTACGAGTTCTTTTCACGTGCTGGACACAGGAAGTTCGGACAAAAGTGTTTCCTTGTTTCAGTCCAGAGGAATTCAGCCAGGTTATTTTGAGTGGTGCGGGAATTTTGGGAAAGCTCGTACTGCGAGCTTACAGAATGTGAAGACTCCATGGATTCTGGTTGTAGATATGGATGATCGAATTCATCCAAAGACTATGGAAGAGATACTGGAGATTTTACCTGGTTTGCCAGACAGAACTGGCAGCTTGGCTTTGAAGTACAGGAATATGCAAAACATGGATTGGAGGGGTTTACCTGACAGTTATGTGAATGAGCAAATGCGCTGTATGTTTTTCAGGAGTAGCTTCCCTCTTGAATACAGAGGGGCGATCCATGAGGACCCCGTCCCGAGTATTGTTGAGGCACAGCTTGAGATTAAGAATCTCGATTTTGTTGCCTATCATTTAGGCTATGTTGGTGACCTGATGGAGAAAAAGGGTGAGCGCAACCGCCAGTATTTGATTAGAGAGTATGAAAGTGGTGGTCGTAGTCCCAGAACTCTATATTACATGAGTTCTATACTGGAGCAGGATGATCCCTTGAAGGCCAGAGAGTGTATCGAAACAGGTCTGGGAAATGCCAGCGGAGAGCTGGAAAGGAAGTTGTTACAAAGGGTACTTTTGTTCTCACATGATCATCCATCAATACCTTTGGAAAAGCTTGACTCCTATCGTGAAAGATTGAAGATGCTTGATTGCAATGACCCAATTCTGGCGCTCTATGATGCCCGCCACGCTTTTGCAGGACAAGACCCCTCGAGTGTGTTGAGCTTGTACCAGAACCTCGAGTCCAGGGTCAATGAGTTGATTCTGAAACCATTTCATCAAGAGATTCATTACAGAGTCTCATTTTGCCTTGCGGCTTTGGGAAAACTGGAGTTGGCTTACGAAAGAATGGAAGATTGGGATAAGCTCTTTCCACTATCTGCTCTGGCCTTTCATTTAAGATTGAAATTGGCTTTAGCAATGGGAAATGAAGATTTGATTTTACATCAACTGGGGAAGTTGCCTGCAACTCTCGCAGGAATAGCAGATGAAAAACTGCTGGAGTTAGGGCAGATTGAGAAGGCATTCGGCGAAAAGGCTGAGGGTTTGCGTAAATTGTTGAAGGAGTATGAGCAGTGAGTCAGTTCAAGAAGCTGTTGTTTTTGGTGAAAGAGGTTGTTGAGTCAGACTTTTCCGTTGATGAACCAACACCTGAAGTGTTTCGAGCTTTTTACAGTTGTGCAGATTACTTCCTTTCCAGGGGGTGGAGAGATGTTGACTGGAATCCTAATCTGATGAACAGGCTTCTCATTGACTTGCAAAAGGTTCTGGATCATGTACCTCCTGAAATTTATGGTAAGGAGCTGCCTCTTGTTAAAAAGATCCTTTGGTTCTGTGATGATGCTCTTAAGGAGGGAGTTGGTGATTCAAGCGAGGCATTGAGCGAATTCCATGCCTTTGTTCTGGATTTTAGAAGAAATCACAATTATGCGTTCTCCACTAAGAAGTGGAATATCTTTGATGAGGTTCAGATTGATTTGATCGATAATTTGGATGCTAATCAGGGTGCGGACTACGCTAACGAGCAGTTAGAGGCTGAGCTTTTAAGTTGCAATCCTGACGAATTGAAGTCGAAGTTTGATCAGATTTTATCCGGTTTGTCGGAAGAGCAGGAGTACAAGGACTTTGGAGAGGTGTTGTGGAGGTTCTTTCAGGAGGAGTACTTCCATGGTGAGAGTCTTTCCGGTCGGCTGGAGATCTGGTTGGAAGCAGTAAGGCATGTTTCATTTCAGACTGTCGACAAGGACCTCTTGTTTCAAATTCTGGGATTTCTACCGGCTATATTGGAGCAAGAGTATTCCATGCCCTTTCGCTCGCGAAAAAAAGACCATTTCAAGCCCTTGTTTGAGCATGCCAGGGAGCTTCTGTTGCAGCTTCAAATAGGATCTGAATTTGGACGTGAGTTGGAGCAGTTAGTCAGGCAATACCGAAAGTTCTTTTTCTATTTTTTGACAAGGGAAAAATACAGCGCCTTTGATGAATGTTGCTCGCTTTTCTTCCCTTTGATGGAGAAGGATTTTGTTGCTCACTCTAGCAAGACTTTTGCGTCTGAGATATCCGAAGTTTACTACGCGTTGACGTCTCATTCGCGGCAGAGATACAGGATATGTATTCTCAAGCATCTTCATGAGTCATTAAAATACGGTGATTGTTTTCAGGAATTGTTCCCCGGTCATCAGCAACTGGAAATGGTGTTGACTCTCGATGCTCTAGTTGATGAGGTACTCAGGGAGGCTTTTAAGGACGGTGAGTTGGATAATCGAGAGCGTGAAATCCTTCGAGAGCTTTTCGCATTTTTGAAAATTGAGAAGAAGGATGCGTTGGCTCGTATGAGCAAAATCCAGAAGGAAGTGGCTAGTTCTGGTGTAGGTGAAGGCTCTCTTGATTCAAGATCTTTAATGCGACGTCTGCTCTCACTAGCACTTCAGGATGGGGAGATTGACAAGTCTGAACGAATTCTTCTCAACTCCATCGGGCGCATCATGGGACTTGATAAGGTAGCTATGAGAGAGTTGTTCTTTCAGGCCAAGGAAGGTGTAGGCTCGAGTCAGGAGCCACAGTTAATCAGTGCCTTCAGTCTCGACCCTGACTTCAACCGCTTCTATCAGAGATTCAAAATGGAGGCAAATCATCTTGAGGAGTTGCGTAGAGATTTGCAGCAGTTGCTGGGTAAAGATCAACTGGTGTTGGAGGGAGATGAGATTGAATGGGGAGAGCTCTATCCGGTGCCTATGAATGTAGAGCTTACTGTTTTGCCTGATATTGAACAGGTTGGGCTATTGTTCTTTGTGGACAGGAAGGGGATCTTGCTTCTGCGCGAGGTGTTGCAAACACTACAGTATGTCTTGATTGAAGAAGGTGAGAAGGATAGCAAGATTCATCTACTGCTTTCTGGAAATAGAGAGATCCTTGTGAATCAAAAGGGGCAAGCCTTGCACTATGATTGCAAAATCAAGGAAGCCTTGAGTAACTACAATGGACGTATCTCGCTATTGCTGGTTGATCAAAAAAGCTCCGAGATTGTCAGTCACTTTGATTCGGGATGTGGCGTGACTCCCCTGGCCGAGTTTAAGGATTTGCGCAATGCTCTCAAATCTGGAAATCTCAAACTTCTTAAAATCAAGGTTCAAAAAGCGCTGAAGGGTAGCCCTTGGGACCGAAGTGCCAGGAACTTTTTGGTGCAGGGTTGGCTGTCATCACAAACTGCAGTGAATGAGTTGCATCAGCTTGAGAAAATGGCCGGTGAAGTGGATGAAAATGATCCTGGTGATTTTCAATTTTATAACTCCTATGGAAAGGCTTTGAAGCTTGCGGGGCGTCGTAAAGAAGCGGTAGCACAATGGAAGAAAGCTATTGCGGTGAATCCGCGCTACTTTCCATCTCTCTTCGAGATTTCCAGAACATTGCTGGAAATGGGAGAGGACCTGGGGGTGCACTATCTGCGCCAACTTCAGGTTTATTACTGGAATGAAGAGAGTGTGCAGAGTTACATCAAGGCCATGACGCCTGAACTGAGGTCTCAAACCTGGGCAAATTTGTGTAAAACACCGTTTCGCTTGGGTTAGTATCAGTGTTGTAGAAAAGGATTCGAGTGAGCCCAAAACTCGTTATTTGTTTGTGGGCTCACTTCGCAAAAGAAATACTGCTTCAAATTCGCTGAGTTAATTGGAGCAGGATTGATTACTGCCTTTACTTGCGGACTTCGTCAGTGTGGCCAGGTTCCACTCTCTTTCCACTTCTTTGATTCCTTCGATTTTTTCCCATCTTGGAAACCAGCTGTCGAGATTCTTTCTGTAGATTCGGAACTTTTCCCTGATTCTCTGATTGTACCAATGTCTCTTCAAAATGACTTTGTAATTAAATCGAAAGCTCCCTTGTCTATACAGAATCTCTTTGTCATTCCAAAAGTGATGAAGGTCTGTATCTTCAACATCAATCTTGCCAATAACGTTTTGGATTTCATCCAGTTGATCTTTGACAAAATGAGCCTTATGGGTATGGCAGGCTGCGTAAGTTTGGGAGCGAGTTCCTTCTCTATATCCCAGAACTTCTGTTTCCCACGGAATCAGTTCATACCCCATTTGATAGCGCTTTCCATCAATCACTACAATTTCACCTTCTTGAATAGAAGAGAGTTGTTCTTGATTGGAGTCGAGCTTCAACTCAGCTTCCTGGGCATCCGTAATCACTGAGGTTCCTGTTGGACCGTGATACTCTCTGTAAGTGTTTCCAACATATTGGAAATCAGGATCTTGCCATGGCCAGGGTTTTTTGGCTTCGTAGAGCTTTGCCCAGACCCTTTCGGTGCCATGCATTACCTGGGAACTGGTTTTCAAAGTGATTGATTTTGTAAACTCGACTCTTACTACAAAGCGGAAACTTCCCCCAACATCCATTTGAAACTTGTTTCCAAATTTGAGGCCGGGAAGGAGTTTTGCCAGGCGAAGGGCGAGACTGAAATCAAGGACGAACTTTTGGCTTTCAGTGATGGTGAAAGTATTGCTTTCATTCTGCCAGTAAGAGTTGATCCACTCTCTGCTTAATTCCTCTCCGCATTTGTAAACCATTCTGTCTTTTTTGTAACCCCAGCCCGGAAAGAAATCAGAGCCTTGCATGTAGCAGGCGTTGAATGGTGAAAAGGATTCACTCTCGCTTTCTTCTTGAGAAGTCTGTGGTTTCGGATAGAGTTGCTCCATTTTTTGAGCTTGATTTATCTCTTTAATGTCTCTAGGGCTGAGTGATAAGGATTTCTCAAGCTCTTTTTGGAAGCCTGGTTCATTAGCCCATCTTCTGGAAGATTCCATCAAGAATCTTTTATGAGCCTGCGAGTGGACTCTTAGAGCACCTGCCTCTTCTTCGCTTTCGCCATGAGAGAGTGCTTGGAGATGTTTTTGGGAGACTTCCAGACTTTGAATGTCTCGTTGACTTTGGGAAATGATCTCGCTTGCCCAAAGCGGTGTTGTCAAATTGGTCAATAGTATGACCATAGTTGTGATTGCTGTTCTCACGTTCACTTCCTACAAATAAAATTGCCGGTTGAAATAGTCAGGAACAAAGTCAGCAATCAAGTTTAAGGGGATAGGAGGGATTGTCAACCCTAAAATTAGAATAACTATTCTAATATATTTGAGGATTACTTCCCTCAGGGGTGTTGAGGCCGTTCCTGCGGGATTGATCGAGTTTTTGATGGCAGGGTGTTTTTGAGTGAGTAACTGCAAGCAAAGGGATTCCTCTTTTAAATGCAGAAGTGTCTTTCTCCTTATGATTGAAGAAGAGTAGAGCGATGAAAATACTGCAAATAAATACTTAACAAAGGTTCCAGTAAAGCTCTCAGCTCAGGGCGTCCATCCAATTCGGATGGCTAAAGTTGTTCAGAATTTCCTGAATTCGTATTGCTTGAAAACTTTTTGCGTGGGATTGGGGTAGCTCTGGCATCTCCATGCCGATTCGCTGGCAGGCCTCTTGGTAAAACATATTTCGAGTGGGGCATTGTGGGATGGTTGCCAAAACAGGTTCTTGTGGGGGCATCTGAAATAATTGTAAGCACAGTCGGGCCAGGTCTTCATAGTGAAGAAGCGCCAGTTCCTGATTTCCTGGCTTGGCTGGCACTGATTTTGAGCGCTTAAAATAGGAAAATGGGCCGCGATTTGTTTGAAAGAGTCCCCCGCTTCTTATAATCGTGCCGGAAAACTGACTCAAAAACAAATCTTCCGCCTTTGCGATCATCTGAGCCCGCTCTGAATTTCCCCTGGGAGAATCATCACTGATCACTCCTTCCAAGCCTTCATAAAAGCCGGTAGAACTGATAAAAATTGTCGATTCCGGCTTCTCAAATTGTTCGCAAGTTTGCAGGAACTCGAGCTGAGTAGAGAATCCGGGAAGACCGATAATTGCAGCCTTGCAGTTTGAAAAGCCTTCGAACTCGGTGAAGGCGTGCACTCCGGCTTTCAGGAGCTTGTCCCTTGAGGAGGAACTTTTTACCAGTGTGCAAACCCGGGTTTCAGGGTCGATCAGCTTCAGGATTTCATGGCCCAGCGAGCCACAGCCTGCCAGGTAGATTGATTCAAGACTCGTTGTAGAGTTTTTCAAAGATCGCCTTCCTCGAAGATGGCTCTGGAATGAATCCTTGCTTAAATTTGTTGTAAAACTCCAGCACTTCCTCTTTGCCTTCCAGTTCAATTTCGTGGCTGGCAATTCCGAGGCGAATTAGGGTCTTTCCAATCCTTCTGGGGACGATTGAGGCTAGAGAGCGAATGATTTTAATTCCAAACAGGGTATTCCACTCGGGAATGTCCCGCTCATCAGGAAGTACATGGTTCAGGATTCTGACCTGATTGGTGATGCATGAGTTACGGGTAGTGTGATACTTCTCGCTATTGAGAAATTCCCGGTCGGTGGCGTCATCAAGGCTTTTCTCCAGTACAGCTTTTAGTTCAGATTGACTCAGGTCAAGAGGGTAGAGGAATAATCGAGAATACGTAGTGGCAGACTTGGTGAAAACGTCTTCGTTGGATCCGACCACAACTACATTTTCGTAGGCGTCTCGAAGTCCTTTGAGGAAGCTGTATTTGACACCCTTCTCTCGGTAGGATTCATAAGAGCTGACAATGCCTTCAACCTGCCCCTGTGGCGTAAGAACTCCACCATCTTCAAACTGAAATATCAAAAATGCATGGCCAGCCTTGTAGTTGTAGATGCCCAGGTTAATATCGAATACACCCAGAGCGAAGGTGGCTGACTTTACCTTGGCAGTATCGATAAGAGCGGAGGACCAGGTGGCGTACTCTTCTTCTCCGTCCATGTGAACACCCATTCGAAAATTGTCCACCATGTAGAGGTTTTCCTTCTTTTCCCTCAACTCTGTGTAACGCAGGAGTGGGTGGATGTTTTCATACTCTTTGGCGTAGGGGTCCTGGCCGCCTGCGTAGGCCTGACCAAGCTTTTGCTGTAGCGATTGATAAACGGGGGTGTCGCAATAGGGAAGACTGCTAATGATGAGAAACAAAAGAAAGCTGATTTTGTTAGTCATGTTGAATCCTTTTTCAAGTCTGGATTTTCTTCTACGAAGCATGCGGGGCAAGGTTGCATTAATTCAGAGAAAGTGGCGTTCAGACAGTTTTTTCCGTTCTATTTTCCAAGGGACTTGGTAGCTGAGGAAAAATTTTATACCCTGTCCGAGTCAGCAATAGAAGAGTTCCAGAAACCAAAGAAATCGGGATTGAGGTAGTTATGTTTTTTGTTCTTTCGCCAGCCAAGTCTCTGAATGAGTACTGTATGGATCGTCCGGGGAATGAATCTCCCCTCTTAATGGTAGATGGCTTGAAATTGGTGGACTCTCTTCGAAAAAAGAGTGTGAAGAAGTTGAGAGATTTGATGGGAATCAGTGAGTCACTTGCTCAGCTCAATTACAGCCGTTTTCAAGACTTTAATTATCCTTTCACCCGGGAAAACTCGAAACCTGCCTTACCGTTTTTTGATGGAGATGTGTACAAAAACATCAATCTCGAAGAGTGGAGTGAAGAAGATTTTGAGTATGCTCAACAAAAGTGTCGAATCCTCTCGGGTCTATACGGAGTTCTCAAGCCGGATGATCGAATTCAGGCCTATCGATTGGAAATGGGAACTGCTCTCAAGACCAGAAGAGGGAAGGATCTCTACTCTTTTTGGGGTGATCGGATAACCAAATTACTCAATGATGAATTTGCTGGCGAAACTCTTGTAAATCTTGCTTCACAGGAGTATTTCAAGTCAATCTCTCTCAAGAAATTAAAATGTCCGGTTGTCACCTGTAATTTCAAGGAGCGTCGAGAGGGGAAGTTGAGGATGATAGCCCTGAATGCAAAGAGGGCCAGGGGAATGATGGCGGATTTTATTGTGCGTGAAAGGATTGATGATGTGGAGGGGCTGAAGGATTTCTCCAATAGTGGGTATTCTTATTGTTCCGACAATTCAGATAGCCATCAGCTGACTTTTGTTCGAGAGGGTTAATATTAGAGTTTTCGAATACTTGATTTCAGGGTCTGTTTCTGAGTTTTGATTGGATGATTAATTTGATCTTGTCATTTGATTTTAAAAATCCTGAAGAACGCCAGAGTTTACATGCGGGAGCATTGATTCCGATGATGTTACCGAGAGTGTCAGTGAGAATGACGGGGTCAGCACGATTTTGAAGAAGGTTTAGCAAATTTCTTTGGGCGTTGGTGCTGGAGAATAAAAATCTTTTCTCCTGTCTGTTGTAAACAGTGAGAATAAGAAAGACGCTCAATACGGAAAATCCGATCAACGGAAAGAGCTGGGATTTTTGAGTCAAGTGACTTTCAATGACTTCAGAGTGATCTACTTCAGCGATATGACAAATGTGGAAATCCGGATCCCATTTCCAGGCCCCGATCACTTGCTCACCTATGTAATCTCTGTAGGATTTGTGGGAAGCCCCGGACTTTCCTTTCAAGGTACATTCAAGAGCGCTAAGGGTAATGTCCCCCTGACGTAGAGCTCCACTCTTCAATTGCCGCGGAATTCGTGCTTGCAGGCTAATCTGCTCGGCTTCAGTCAGCCCAAATTTGTCACGCATCTCATGAGTGAACTTTGTTTGATTGAGAAATCTTGCATTGCGATCGATCATGTAGAGATCTTCTGTGTGAAACTGATGATATCCACTGGTTCTTTGGAGAGTTCTTTGATCAGCTCTTCTTCAAGACTAAGAAAGTCGGGTAGCCAATGTTTGTCTCGAAAATATTGAAGTCTTCTTTGATTTTGCTCAACGGCAAAAATCAGATAATCCAGTGTAAGCTCTTTATGAGTTTTTAAGCTCCGCTCGTGGATTCTCCAGGCATTGATTCCGAGGAATATGAGCAGAAGACCCAGAATGAATAGTATTGCGTAAGTGCCCGAACGTAGTTTGTCAAAGCGCTTTTCAAGAATACTGGTATCTGGAGAGAGAATTGGGCATACCCTCCAATGGTACTCAATTGTACAGAAGTATTCTATATTTTCAGTCTCAAGAATTACTTCTGAGGGAATGGAAAAGTCTGAATGATCTCCTGCACCCTTTTTAGATAAACATTGATGTTATGCACTTTAAAAAAAAGTAAGGGATCAATCTGAATGGGCTGTTCATCGTAGAGTTGGGAAAACTTTTCAGTGATTTGAGGACTGCTTCGGATTTTGTCCCATAGCTCTCGAATATCCTCACCCTCTCTGGAGGGGTAATTGTCGAGCAAATTGTTTTTCCCCGGTACGCTGTACTCGAAGGCTCCGTCTTTGGCCAAATACAGTTTATGGCCAAAGTGTCGATACCTGGTTATGTAAGGGGGGGGAAGATAAACCACGAGATCGCCCTGGTTCGCAATTCTGAGTAGGGGTAGATGCTTAAATTTGGTGACTCCCGCGCTGTTGGTCACCCTTGGCTGTCCCTGAGTGATGATTTGATGGACTTCATATCCCATGGTGTCTAGGTACATACCCAGCAGTATTGCAATGGCTCCTCCCATGGAGTGTCCAGTGAGAATCACTTTTCTATCTTTTTCAAGATCGGACAGAACTTGAGGAAGCATTTCTCTTGCGGCTTTGTTAAAACCTCTGTGTACCAGAGTCTTTAGGTAGGGATCTTCCTTCAAAAAATAATGGGAATCTATCCATGCATTGACCATATTATGCGTTCCCCGGATACAGATTACCTGTGCGTCGGAATCGGGGTCGGAGAGAGTCATATACTTTACGTGGTAGCGCTTGGTTTTGAAAATCGTGGCATCGGCGTATTTGGCTTTTGTAAATTCGTCATTTCCATAAATTGATTGATTCATTTCAAGGAATGTTTGCAAACGCAGGAAATATCCCTTGGTATATATGTCTGACATGGAGTCAGCAATAGAGCTGGAAACGAATAAAAAGCAGCTGAATAGAAGGAAAAAATATTTCATCATGATGCCCTACAGGACCTTATATTCTAAGGAAAAAATTTAGATTGGCAAGGGGGATGATCGCTTTGCGTTGCCGGAGTCAATCCAGAGTCAATGTTTGTCAGAAGCAGATGCGCTTTATTCATTTATTGAGTTGTGGAATTTTCACTTTTCTTGGGAATAAGATGGACAAGTTTTTCGACAATCCCACCGATGATAAGCCCTCCAAATACGCAAGCCAGCACTTGAAGGAGCTTGTCGGCCACAGCGTGATTCGAGACAAGTTCAGGAATGTGCTCCAGACCATGGTGGAGAACAGGGATTCCATGAGCGATGATCTCTCCCCCAACGAGTAGCATTGCAAAAGTTCCCAGATAACTTAGAAATGCCAGCAGGATCGGCATCAGCTTTACCAGGAATTTTCCAAACTTTTTCTGCAGGGGACTCTCTTTCTTGCGAGCAAAATACAATCCAACGTCATCAATCTTCACCAAAAAGCCTACGAAGCCGTAGACCACAAAAGTAATCAGCGAAGCAACACATGCCATGACGACGACCTGATTGACTAGTTCTGTCTTGGCTACTGTTGAATAGGTAATCGCCATAATCTCGGCTGATAAGATGAAGTCAGTTCTTACGGCGCTTGAAACTCTCATTTTCTCAAGTTCTTCAGGTGAAATTTCTTCAAGAGACTCTTCATTGGATTTGTCTTTGGACTTACCAAAAATCATAGAATGAACTTTTTCGTACCCTTCGAAACACAAGAAGCATCCACCGAGCATCAAAATCGGAGTTATACTCCAGGGCGCATAAAAACCCAGCAAGAGAGTTACCGGTCCGAGTATCAGCAATTTGTTGATTAGTGAGGACTGAGCGATACGAAAGATGATCGCGAGCTCCCGTGAAGGATCAAGCCCGACCACGTACTTGGGAGTTACAGCAGCATCGTCAATTACAATTCCAGAGACCTTGCTTGTGGTCTTGGCCACTTGCGCAGGAATATCATCGAGGCTTGCCGCGCTGGCCTTTACCAATGCACTTACATCATCCAATAGAGCGAGTAATCCAGTTGCCAATCCATCCTCCTGGGTGAGTGTCCTATTGTATGACAAGACCTGAATTCTATCCATTGCAAAATTGAGCGACTTCTTGCTTATCGGGCTGTCTTATTGTGGTGAGCCTTGTTAAAATCCTGCAAATGTCTGACCGCAAAATTGAAATAGTTGCCTATCAACCGGTTTGGAGCGAGTGGTTTGAAGAGTTGTCTGCTTCTTTAGCAGATGGCTTGGGTGATTTGGTGATGAGCATTGATCACATAGGTTCTACTTCAGTACCCGGACTTGGAGCTAAAAGTTGAATGGATGTTTAGCTCACATTGGAAAGTCTGAGAGATTCTTTCAAAAAGCGACTGGATTCCAGGCTTGAGAGAATGGACTTCTCAGAGTCAATTCGGTTAACAGATCATAAACCGCCCTGGGATGACAGGGAAGGTGTCTGGGACAAGCTCTACGTGAAGGGCGGGAATTCAGGTTTTGACTTTCCCATGAATATTCATATCAGGAAACAGGGGAATCTAAACCAGGAGTATCCTCTATTATTCAGGGACTATCTGCGGGAGCATACAGACAGCGCTCAAGCTTATTACAGACTGAAGTGTGAGCTTGCTCGATACCACCCTGATGATATTGATGCCTATTGTGATATCAAAGACCCTGCTTGTGACTTGATTATGGTAGCTGCAAGAGATTGGGCAAAAAGGGTGGGCTGGAAGATGAGTCTCAGGCAAGAAAGGGGGAGTGAAGTGAAAATTCCTCCACAGATTGCACAGTATGAAGTTCAGGACATCGCTATTTCTCACTTGAGGGCTATAGTGGGCCGGCTTTCAGATTCAGGCTACGATTTAGCTCGGAGGATATCTTGATAATTTTCTTGGAAATAGGGAGCGTCAAGTTCTTGTGTTGGAGTTGTTTTAGTAACTTTTGGCTGATGAAAAAGGACGCTGAGAAGGCCACTATCATCAAGAACAGGATAGGTAGAAAACTAAAGGATTGAAAATTTGCCAGAATATAAATCAAGGCAAGTAAAGGCGGGATTGGAAAAACTATTGCTGGTATATAAAAATGGGAGCTGGTTGCCTGAGTAAGTTTGTACTTGGCCAGGTCCTCATGGATGTATTTATCGATCCTGTTCTTTTCCATTTCCAGCTCTCTATGTGAAGGCTAAAATTTAATTCACTGGAAACTTGGATTCAAGATTATAATTTTTGAGATAGGATCCCAGTGTTTGTTTGATACTCTCTAAATCAGCGGCTGAGCTATCTCCATTGTCCTTGGGAAAGTCCTTGAGGTAAAAATTGGCTAATGCTTCATTGGTGAAGATTTTGTCATAAACCAGTCGCTTGATTTTGTTTGAATTCACCTCACTCATTCCTTCACCCTGATTTTTGTATTGACTGATGGTTCCAATCACATCAGTAACTCGGCCTCTCCACAGAACATGTGGTCGGTTTAATTCATGAAAAGCTCTTTCTCTCTGTTTAAACAATGAAAGCTCAAGGGCCTTTTGCACAGCAGTAGCCCAACTGTCAGCCTCTCTGGCAAGTTTGATGATACCGTTGTGGATTCGCAGGTACTCGGGCTTGTTGGCTACGCCAAGGTTTTGCATAGTCTTGTCCCGAATGGCTTTACTGCTACCAATTAGTGACATACCCGGAGAAGTTTCGAGGTAGGGGTCAAAATTGATGTTGATAAGCATCAGATTATCCACAATATGAGCGAGAGGTCCCTCCTGTATACAGAAATACTCTACGGTGGTGCCTGATACCTGCATATTATCCATCATGGACTCATAGAAGTTGTAATGCTGATAGCTTCTTGCAAGGTTGGAGAGAAGCTTCACCACAGTTGAAGGCCCTTGCTGTGTTTTGGCGTCAATACAGAGCTCATCAATCGGGCTTATAGGAAGTTTTCGCTCTTGTTCCATTTGGTGAATGAAGGGAGAAACGGCAAAAAGCTGTGTGCACAGCAGTAGCGAAAGCATTAGACTGATCTTGTTCATAAGTTGGATCCTTGTTAAGAGAAAGAATACTAAGAAGGATTGGGAGTTCTGTCCATAGATGAGCAATAAAGAAAGAACATATTTGCTAATGAAGGAACTACAGACGCAACGTTTGATTCTCAGACCTATAACATTGGATCGCGCGGATGCCTATGAGAAGCTTTTTGTTGATTATAGAGTGATCCGCTATCTAAGCAATGCAGTCCCCTGGCCCTATCCAGAAGGGGGAGTGGCGGAATATTTAAAGAGCTCCATTCTACCTTTTGAGGGAACAGAGCATTTCTTGTATGGCTTGTTCGCAAAAGAGCATCCACAGGAGTTGATGGGTGCTGTGGGACTTTGGAGAACCGGCTGTCCAGAGCACAGGGGTTTTTGGTTGGGCCACGAGTACTGGGGAAATGGTTATATGACAGAAGCTTGTGAAGAGATCAATCGACTGGCTTTTGAAGAACTTGCTTACGAAAAGTTGATTTTCTCCAATGCGAAAGGCAATTTGGCTTCTCGCAGAGTGAAAGAAAAGACCGGAGCTATTTTGATTGGTGAGAAAGACACAGAATTCGTAGACCCTCAGTTTACAGTTTCCGAGCTTTGGGAATTGTCAAAAGAGGCTTGGGAGAGCAGAAGGCCTAAATAGTTTTTTGGGGTGGTAAGTACAGTATGGAGGACACAGGAATTGTAGAGAACTTTGAAGAGTATGTTGAAGTTCAAGACTCTCAAATTGGTTACAAGAGCAAGGCGGGGTGCAAAAAACCCATGCATCATCATGACTATGTACAAGTACTGGTTCCAATGGAAGGTGCCAAGTGGGCTCTGAAGTTATTTGAACGCTTATTCCAAAAAAAATATGATCTACGGTTGACAGTCTTGCGAAGCCCCTTAAGCTAAGGGGCTTTTTTACTTAAGGAGATTGGCGATGTTTCGTCTTGCAGTATTGTTATTTATCAGCATTAGCCCTTTGTTTTCAGAGTCTTTGAACAAGTCGTATCTGGTTGTTTTTGAAGAGTCAAAGGTTCAGTCACTACAGATAAACAAAGAAGTCATTCAACAGAGAAAATCTGAGCTAAGAGAAAAAATGAGCTCGGTTTTTTCCGGTATTGGTTTGTTGTCTAAGATTCAGGAAGAAGACCAGCTCTGGATCAGTCTATCAGTTCGACTGGACCTTACCATGGAGCAAGTTCAGAACCTTCGTAGCAATTCTTCAGTAGTCTCTGTAATTGAAGATGAAATGGTCATGTTGGACCTTCCCGTAGAGAAATCTGACATAGTACCTCAAGGTGCCGTGACTTACGGTTTGGAATCCCTGGAAGTTCCTGAAGTCTGGGAGAAGTATGGATATCGCGGTGAGGGCGTTACTGTTGGTGTGATTGATACAGGTTGGGCTGATCACAATGACCTCAGAGGAAAAGTTCTAAGATCCAAAGACTTCATTTCCAAGTTTGAGGAAAATGAGCCCAACGATGATCAAGGGCACGGAACTCATTGCATGGGTACAATTGGTGGTGGAGACAAGTCGGGAAAAGCCATCGGTGTTGCTCCAAATGTGAAGTTCATTGTCGCCAAGATTTTCAATGCAAAAGGGCAGTCTTCCAGAAGTGCAATCTTAAAAGCAATGCAGTGGATTACAGACCCGGATGGTAATCCGTCGACAGCTGATTTTCCGCGAGTCATCAGTAATAGCTGGGGTAAGAGATACGAAGGTTTTGAGAAGGAAATGCAGTATCGCAGGGCGACTCAAGTTTGGAGAGACCTTGGAATTGCTCCGGTTTTTGCAGCAGGAAACTCCGGTCCCTCCAAGCATACGGTATCTTCTCCGGGAGCTCTTGATAGTACTCTGGCAGTAGCTGCTGTAGATGATAAAGATGTTGCAGCGAGCTTCTCTTCTCGAGGTCCCGTTCGATGGGAAAACGGCGTTTTGTTAGAAAAGCCTGATGTGGCGGCTCCCGGTGTGAAAGTTTACTCCGCTTCTCACAAGGGTGGTTATGTCGCTTTTAGTGGAACTTCCATGGCTTGTCCCCATGTTGCGGGTGTTGTGGCTCTTATGCTTCAGGCAAACCCTGATTTGACAGTTGACGAGATCTTCTCCATCCTTCGACAAAGTGCTGCAGAACTCGGTGAGCCTGGTTGGGATCCAACTTATGGTCACGGAAAGATTTCTGCACTGAAGGCAGTGGAGATCGCTCAAAACCTTGGCTATCTGAATGCAAAGGTTGTTTCTCAGGGAGCTCCTGTTCGAGTTACTGTTGTGCAGACTGGTCAAGTTTATCGTTTTGACTCCGGAGAGAGCATCAAGCTTCATCTTCTGGCCGGGAGTTATGATCTGTTGATTCAAAGTTTCGGTGCTGTGGATCAGTCCTTAAGCGTAGAAGTCGCTAAAGGGGAGCTAAGTAACCTTGAGATCAGTCTTGAAAAAGCAGCTACAGTTTCCTGGAGAATTCATGTTGTGAATCAGGATGGAGAGCCTTTGGCTGCTAGAATTTCCTTTCCGGAGATTCCAATGGAGGACAAGCAGATTGAAAAGGGTGGATCTGCTATCGAGCTGCCTGCTGCCAGCTATGAGTATGAATTGAAAGCCTTCGGCTATGCTCGTCAAATGGCTTCTATTAACCTTGCTGAAGATCTGGAGACAAGAATTGAAATGATTGCCTTGAAGGATCTGCTCATTGTGAACTCAACCAAGGACGAAACATTGTCCGGGTTTATCAAGAGCTCGATTCCTCGAGATTACAAGTTTGATTACACCAACAAGTATCGCAACATTACACTGGAAGACTTGCGACCGTACCGTAGAGTGCTCTGGTACACAGGCAACCGCAAGAAGGGTGCTTTGCAGTACACCAGAAGAAATATGCTGCAAGACTTCTTCGAAGAGGGGGGTACTGTGATTGTTACCGGTCAGGATATCAAGGATAATGTTGGTTACTCCAAATTCCCCGAAAGAGTTTTTGGAATCAAGATCAAGAGGACCAAATCTCGCCAGGAGCGAATGATGGGTCTTGGTTTGAGTCTGGTCATCAATCAGGATTCCTCGGCAAAGAATCAGAATTCACCCGAAGAGATTGAAGTAGAAAGCGAAGATGCTCAGTTACTGTTGTCCTGGCTAAACAAGCGCGGAGCAGTGAGTGAGCGAGTGAGCGGAGCAGGAAAAGCCTACTATCTTGGGTTTGGTATCGAAGGACTTTCTCGCAGTGACCGAACTCGGTTGATGAGTATTATCATGGAGAGGAGCGAGCCTACTCTTAGTGAAGAACTGGATAGAGCAAGGTTAGCCATTAGTGAAGGAAAAAGATTACAGATTTTGAGGGCTTTGGAAGGTCGGGATTTTTCCGGACAGAGTGATTTGGCCCAGAGTTTGAAGTGGCTTGAGAGCATGAACTATTCTGATAGCAAGCTCTACAAAAAGATCGATTCAGCGATTCGATTCCAGGAAGTTCATCAGTAAGGTATACTCAATATCTGTTCGTTCACCTCATTAGCTGTGAGCGTGCATTAAGTATGAATCATGAGGTAAGAGTGTTTTGGGAGTCTGAATTTGAGAAGTTTGTCAGACTCCTTGAGGTTACCTTTCATAGTTTTTGCTCTGTTTTGCGGGGTAGTACTGCTTTCCTTGCTTTATGCCTTTGGTAAGCAGGCCATCAATGTAGCTCTTCAGAATCGTCATCTGGCTCACTTGCAAAGTGTTGAAAAGATCACTGCACAGGCTGAATCGTTTATCGAAAATGACCTGAAACAATTGCAGAACCTGGCCACTGAATTGAACTACGAAGATCTTTAAAGGATTCAGAGCGAACCTGGCTACTCCAGGACTTTAACTGAGAACTTCCTTCATCCGGTTGATCGAGTAGACCGGGATGATACAAGAGCTGGCTTTCTCGTTTTCCAGTTTAGTGATACAGTTTACAAGAGAAATCGGGATCGATTAAGAAATCTGTTTTCCACGGAAAAGAAGCTAAAGTACCTTGAGTGGGGCGGAGATGATGATCGCAAGAACTCAAGACCAGCCCGTGAGATAGCAGAATTAGGTGTTCAGATTCATTTCGATGATGAGACACGTTCTCTGTGGTTTGAAGAGTCAGATGTCTGCAAGTTGGATGTTATTGATGATACCTCTGGTGGCGAAACTTCTTCGCAAGGAAAATCGAATTGCTCCAGAGGGTTCAGCTTCGGGAGACCATGTGGACCTTGTGATTGGTTCGAGCTTTAATGAGAGTAATCGAACTTTGTCTCTCAATGATATCTATCTTCAGTTTGATTTTTATCCCAAAGACATGGTTTCTACGATTCTGGGCAGGAAAAGATACTATGCTTTTCCGGCAAAAGTAGTCTCTGCCTGGGTGAAGAGGAATTATCTGACAAGAAAGAATCTTCAACAAGCCTTGAAAGAGCAACAAGGAAACTTGAGCCTTTTGTTTTTTGACGAAAGTACATCACAAGTAATCTCAACCTATTGGGACGCTTCGGAGCAGAAGCTGATAGAGATACAAGTTCCAGAAGATTGGAGAGAACAAGCCATCTTCAAGGAAAGCAGGGCCGGATATTTTCTAAGCCGCTTGGACGGGAAAGGGCTAAATCAAGCCATTGATTAAAGAAGCCAGTAGGTTTGTGTAGGATTTCTTGTCAGGTGGATATCTTCTGTGAAATAGAAAGGAGAAGAGTGGTATCCCAATCGCGTAAATTGTCAAAATATCAGTGATGGTAATTTTGCTTCAGATTTGACAATAAATTGATTATCACTCGACCGTCTCTCCAAGCCACATCGAGATTATAAACTCGGGAAAACCAAGTAAGAATTGAAAATCCAATTGAAATCCCCCTTGATCAATTGCTTGGCATTGATGAGAGTTTTTAAACCTGCAAAACTATCATCGCGAAAGCCCGGATACTGGTAAGGTCCCTTGCTTAGAGTGTAGCATGGGATTGAAAATTAGTGAAAGCCGCTGCTTTATAAGGGTGGTTTAAAGATTAGCATTGATGAGTTGGTGTATAAGTGCGAAAAGTTATTATTCCTGCCGCTGGATCATATGACCAGCTTCAAATTCATCAGACTGAGGCTCCCCAGCCAGCTTCCGGCCAGGTTCTCATTGACGTAAAGTATTCAGGGGTTAACTATGCGGATGTTTTGATTCGTCTTGGTGTTTATGAATCAGCCAAGGCCTATGTAGGATGGCCGATAACTCCAGGCTTTGAAGTCAGTGGGGTGATTTCCAAGCTGGGTGAGGGGGTCACTGAATTCAATCCTGGAGATGAGGTTTTTGGCTTCACATTGTTTAATGGATACAGCGAAAAAGTTTGTCTGCCAGTGGATCAGGTAGTTCCAGTCCCTACGGGCTACTCACTAGCTCAGGCAGCAGGCCTTCCAGCGGCTTATATGACCGCCTACTATGCGATGTTTCAGATTTTTCACTTGCCGGAGAATGCATTACTTTTGGTTCACTCAGCTGCCGGGGGTGTAGGTACTGCATTGGTGAGTATTGCGAAAGCCAGAGGGCATCGGGCGGTTGGTATTGTAGGAAATCCAGAGAAAAAAAGTCATGTCATGGAGTCAGGTGCCGTTAAGGTTTATTCCAAGCAGGACAGTGATTTTTCATGGGACAGGCTATTGAGAGATTATCAAGAAGGGTTCGATGCAGTCTTTGATGCCAATGGATATCCAACCTTCAAAGTTTCCTACAAGGCCCTGAAGCCCACCGGGAAATTGGTCACTTATGGTTCTCATAGCTTGCTGTCCAAAGAAGGTGGCAAGTTAAATTATTTAAAGGCCGCCTGGGGACTGCTCACCACACCAAGGTTTAACCCACTGGATCTGATCACAGACAACAAGAGCGTTATTGGCTTTAATCTTAGCTTCCTGTTTGACTTTGAACTTTTGAAGAAGGACTGTCTGGAAGGATTGCTTTCACTGGTAGAACAGGGGCGGATAGCACCACCAAGAGTTACTGAATTTGCGATTGAAGATGTAGCAGGCGCTCATCAATTCATTGAATCAGGCAAGAGCAAAGGAAAAATAGTTTTGAGATTTTGAGTGCCAGCTCCCGATCTCCAGGTGGTCACTAAGCAAAATATGAGAGCAAGTATTAGAATCCAGAGAAGAGATAGGCGTGTAAATCTCGGATTAACTTGCACTCATTTTTTTCAAAGACTCGCAGCATTGCCTTGTTATTGCTTAAGGTTCCACCGTGATATTCAGTAGCCCCCTGGCACTTTAAACAAAATTGCCCATGCCTTTGAAGAGCAGATCCGAATCCCTTACCACGAAACTTTGGTATGATCCCCATGTAGGTTAATGTTCCCCACTCTTCCACAGACTGAGGGACAACAATCGCTGCGGGAAACTCGTCAACAAATCCAATCTGAATACAATCAGGTTTACTGTATAACTCAGCATCACCCAGATAAGAGTTTAAGCATTGCAGTGCATCCTCATCCTCTGAAAAATCAGAACACCGCTCAATGGGCTGGTTGGCTTCTGCGATTTACTTGCGAGGGAGAAACTGGAAGGGGACAGCCAGGATTATGTGCGTAATATTCAAGTTTGTTCTGATTCACTTTTGAGTGTGATCAATAACGTGCTGAATTTTAGCAAGCTGGAGGCGGGAAAGTTTCAGGTAAGTCTCGTGAAAACCTCACTGCACGACTTGCTGGATGAGGTTACATTGTTGTTCAGTTCTCAGGCCCAAAAAAAGGGGCTAATTTTCAAACTGAGTAATAGCGCACCGGAATTCCTGGAAACTGATTGTGCTTGCTTAAGGCAGATTTTGATCAACTTGATTGGAAATTCACTGAAATTGACGGAAGAAGGTTCGATTGCATTGATAGGCAATAAAGTGGTGGATGAAGTTCACTTGGAGGTCAGAGACACTGGCCCGGGAATAGCCAAAGAGGATTTTGAAAAGCTGTTTTCCTCTTTTGTTCAATTGGAACATTTTGATTCTCGAAAGATTGAAGGTAGCGGTCTTGGTCTCTCCATTTGTTCGAAACTTGTGAAACTATTGGGTGGACGAATTGAAGTCGAATCGGAGCTGGGTAATGGAGCGTGCTTTCGAGTAGTTCTTCCCTCGAATGAAGGTCCTGAGAGCTGGTATGAAGAGGAAAAGCTGGAGAACTTTCGATTCGTTTGTGACCAAGTGGAAACCAGGTAGGTATTGAGTAAGACCTTTCCCCAATCATGTTCTCTGGATAATATTGAAGATGTTAAATCATTGAATGGTATTCGAATATTGTTTGATCATGATGCCTATCAGAGCTTTACAAAAGATAGTAGTATGTACAACAGGGATGACAATGTGTTTGGAGTTTTGACACGGCAATCAGAAAGTGTTGGTGACAAGGTTGTTCAACTCAAATCTCCCTGGCTCCTTAGAGATCTCAAATCTTTCGCTTTGGGCAGGATGAATAAAGAGAAGGAGGAGTATGCTGATAAGGAGTCTCAGACGACTGAATCTTCTCCGTCAAAGGCCCGGATTTTGGTAGTAGATGATGTGGACACCAACCGAATGATAGCCAGTGCGATGCTTAAGAAAAATGGTTTCGATCCCGTACTTGCAAGTTCCGGGGCAGAATGTTTGGATTTATGCGAATCAGAGCTCTTTGACTTGATCCTTCTGGATTGTCAGATGCCTGAAATGAATGGATTTGAAGTTGTTGGCAAGATTAGAAAGATGCAGAGTACAAACGCATCAATCCCTGTACTGGCTTATACTGCTCATGTGCTGGAAGAAGAGAAGCGTCGATGCCTTGAAGCAGGGATGACGGGTTTACTGCTCAAGCCGATGAAAGAGAGGGAACTGATTGACGCTCTGGAAGGCAACTTGATTGCTTAGAATTCTTGGTTCTACCAATTATGAGTAGTTTAATGTTGTCTTACCAAATTCCAGAAGTTTTGGAATATGGACTTAGAGCATAAGAGCTTTCCTTGGTGAGCTATAAAGGAATCGATAGACTGGAAGATCTCTCAATATCGTTTGTCCCGCTCAACAGAGGAGTCAAAATTGTACTTGCTTCAGGGATGAGAGTATCCTGTCGTTCGATCCAACGTTGGCAAGGCAGGTAGAATGATAACCGTACACCATTTGGAAAAATCCAGATCTCACAGAATCCTCTGGCTACTCGAGGAGTTAAAACTCGAGTATGAATTGAAGATTTACAAACGAAATCCGGAAACCAACCTTGCTCCAGAGGAACTCAAGAAAGTGCACCCGCTTGGGAAATCCCCAGTTGTTAGTGTGGATGACATGGTCTTTGCAGAGTCAGGTGCGATCATTGAGAATCTCGTAGATCAATATGGGAATGGTAAGCTTAAGCCCGCAGAAGGGAGTCCAGATTTCCTTCGCTACCGTTACTGGATGCATGCCGCAGAAGGTAGCCTCATGCCTGTTTTGCTACTAAAACTGATTTTCACTAAAACAGAAACAGCTCCACCCTGGTTTTTGCGGCCAATTACAAAGGCCGTATCCAGAAAGGTTCATGACTCTTACATAAACCCAACTCTTAAGGGGATGTTGGATTACATGGATTCCGAACTGGGTAAGAGCCAATGGATCGCTGGCGAAGAGTTTAGCGCAGCAGATGTTCAAATGGGCTATGGAGTCGAAGCGATCTGCAGCAAGTCAGAGACTGTTCAGAATTATCCAGCTATACGGAAGTACTTTGAGAGATTAAAAGCCAGAGAGGCGTTTCAGATAGCAATTGAAAAGGGTGGTCCAAGTCTTCCATTGTAGAGAAAATTGTAGGTATATTAGTTGTTTTTGCATGAGATCAATGGATATTGACCTTGTAAGTCGTGCATCACCTGGGTCATGTTCTCAAGCTGTGAACGTTATACTGGCATGAGGATGGATTAGCGTCAAAGGGAAGGTTGTCAATCGCATATGAGAACGAAAAGAGTTGCCATAGCAGGAGCAGGAATTTCAGGTTTGTACTGCGCGAAACTTCTTCAAGACAGTTTTGATGTCACGGTCTTTGAGAAGCACAGCAGGATCGGGGGTAGAATTCAAACCGATGAGGCGGACGGCTTCTTACTGGACCATGGATTTCAGGTGTATCAGCCAGCCTATCCCGAAGGTGGCAGAGCTTTTGATCATCAAAGTCTCAATTTGAAGTATTTTTCACCGGGAGCCTATATCAAATTGGGTAAGAGCTTCCATTATGTTGGCGACCCTTTTCGAGAGCCTGGCAGGGCAATGGACACTCTTGCTGCACCAATTGGCAGTCTGCTGGACAAGGCTCGAATTCTAAAACTCAAATTTGTCGACCCTGAAGACAGCATGGTGCAAGGGAAATCCACCCTGACTCTATTGAAGGAACTGGGCTTTTCAAACAAGATCATTGAGTCATTCTTCAGACCTTTCTTCTCAGGAGTATTTTTGGAGAGGGAACTGGATACCCCTGCCGACTTTTTCGCAAGACTCTATCAATTGTTTTCAGTATCAGAGGTCGCAGTTCCTGCTTTGGGGATGCAACAACTACCAAATCAACTCGTGAAAAGCCGCAAGTATGAATTGTTACTGGATCAAGACAGGGATCCCAAAGCTTTGTTAAATGATTATGATTACGTGGTTCAGGCTTTTCCGATCAGGAGTAGTCAGGATCGTATGGTGACTACAGACTACTTTTCCTCCAGTACACTGAAAGCCCCATCAGCCAGTCTTTATTTGAATGGCAATGACCATGGTGTTATCAACCACATTGCACCAATGTCTGCAGCGAGTTCCACGTATGCTCCGGACGGTCAAAGTTTATGGGCGGTGAATTTGCTGGATCCAAATTGCACTGTGCCTGTGAGTAGAGTATTGCAAGAGCTTCGAGAATGGTTTCCGGGGCATAACTTTGAACATCTCAAACGCTATCAGATTGAATCCGCTCTACCGAGTGAAGCCGCTTATGGGAAGACCTGTCTGCAAAGAGAAGGAATCTACTACTGTTCGGATGGAATGGAAGAACCCTCCATTCAGGGAGCTCTGCTCGCTGGCAAAAAGGTGGCTGATGCAATTTTGCATGGAAGTTGAAGCTATTTTCAACAAATTGAATGCGGGATGAGTACTCCAGTAAGTCATGTGTGGTAGTAAAGATTGTGGACTTACGGGTTTCACTGTGTTTCAAACTGACAGATGTATTAATCGGTTTTTTGCCACAACGGATAAGGAAGTATTGTTGAGCATCCTTTCTGATGAGGCTCTCTTGAAATACACCGGATTTCGCAAACCACCACCTCCAGCCAAGCAAGAAGTTGATGAAGGCAGCCAAGAAAGAAATGAACAAACTACTTAAAGGTTTAGTATTGAGTATCGAAGCGGAGTTTCCATCTCTCGACGGACTTAAAAAGCTTGCAGTAGAGTTGTCCGACCTTCTCAAGGCTTTGGAGTCCCTCGGTTCACTTCCAGTTCCGAACTTCTCAAGACCGGATCTGGGTTTACCTAATCTCAACCTGAATTTGGACCTGTCACTACCATCCTGGGGAAAGTTGGGGCTTTCTATTCATGAGAGCTGTTGTGATCTTGGTGCCAGGGCTGTTTGTAAGTAATTTTTGATTGGGCACGACCAAAAGGATTCCTTGACCGGAATGTGCGGTCGTGATATCAATCCAACTCAATCAGCATAGATCCAATTCTCATGGGGAGAAGGGATCTTGGAAAACGGTGCAAATCCGTTGCGGACCCGCCGCTGTAATCGGGGATGAAATCAGGTGTATCCACTGCTTGAACAAATTGTTTGGGTGGGAAGGTCCTGAAAGTAAATTGATCCGAAAGCCAGAAGACCTGCTGATTGAATGAATGTTCACTCTCGGGACACGGAGTAAGAAGTTATGCAGCTATCTGAGCTTTCACTGCCCTTCTATTCTCTTTTGAATTTATATTAACTGGTTTACGAATTGACGGGTAATCTCTGCCGGACGCAAGTCTGGTAATCGCTCTAAAGGCCTACCTTTTTCCCCAAGTGTTCCTCTGTTTCGGAGGAAATAATGACATTAAAAAAATGGACAAGCAGCTTGCTTGTGGCAACGCTGTTGAATTACCCAATAATCGCGAGTTCTGATACTCATGGTGATTATTTGGATCAATTGGTGGTAACAGCCAATCGAAGACCTTCACCCCTGGATAAGCTGGGTGCGTCAGCTTATGTTTTGGATCGAGCTATGATTGAAGGTAGCTCGGCAGACAATTTGCCAGGACTCTTAAAACAAGTTCCTGGCTTAAACCTGAGAAATAACGGAGGAATGGGTAGCGCTGCCAATCTGAGTATTCGGGGCGTGGAGCCGAAGTATGTTCTGGTTTTACTCAACGGGATGGAACTTGCTGATCCCATCGGAAATGGTGGAGACCGTCAGGGCGTGATCCATGATTTGAATCTG
>Ga0181593_10000901_pt1 | contig 26618 bp, 27 predicted proteins | sample 071ome_19_FD_133756 | JGI IMG/M metagenome (GOLD analysis project Ga0181593, IMG submission 133756) | Coastal salt marsh microbial communities from the Groves Creek Marsh, Skidaway Island, Georgia - 071413AT metaG (megahit assembly) | ecosystem: Environmental > Aquatic > Marine > Intertidal...
CCGGCAATGTGTCCCTTCTAGAAGAGTCCGGCTCCGTCTTTTTCTTCGAAAGCATCGAAGTCACGGGCGACTTAAAGGAAGGACTTGCCCGCGAAGTCCGTGTTCTTCTCTCCGACGGATCACGAATGACCAGCCGCACCTTCGTTCGCCGGGAAGACGGCATCAGCGAGCTTTATGATTCCGCTTACACTGCTTGCGACAGCTGTGAAGGCGAGGCCCCACTTTGGCAAATCAAGGCTGGCCGGGTGAGGTATGACCCCGACGAAGAAATGGTTTACTACCGCAATGCTTGGCTCGAACTCGGCGGCCTTCCTGTCTTTTACACACCGTACTTGGCGCATCCCGACCCCACGGCCGGATCCAAGAGCGGCCTTTTGTTGCCGACAATTGGCGGAGGGCGAAATCTGGGAGTCGCCTTTCAACAGCCATATTTCATCGCAATTTCCCCGGATAAAGACGCGACCGTTACGCCCTTTCTGACCTCGAGCGCGGGCAACGGCGCCACAGCGGAATACCGCCAAGCGTTTCGCCAGGGCCGCCTGATGCTTTTCGGCAGTCTCATGGCGGGAGATCCCGAACTGAATGAGGACGTTCGCGGACACATCGATGCAAATGCACGGTTTGACGTTGATCGCAACTGGCGCGTCGGCGCGGACGTTAACCTCGCGACGGACCGAACTTATCTTCGGCGTTATAGCTTTGATGCGCCTACATGGCTAACCACCAACGCATTTGCGGAACGCTTTTCAAAGAACACTTACTTCGCGGCCAACGCCTATTATTTCCAGCGCCAGCGCCTTCCCATTGCGAAGGGATCGGTTCCGATCGTCGCGCCGGTTGTCGATTTTAACTACGTGAGCGACCCGGGCTTTCTTGGCGGATACTGGGACATTGACGCCAACGGCCTTGTGCTGGTCCGTGAAGATGGAACGGACACAAATAGGCTTTCAACAAAGGCCGGCTGGAACCTGCCTTTTACGACGTCTTTCGGTGAAGTTTACACCTTCCGTGCAAGTGTCCGCGCCGATGGCTACTATGTGAGAGACTTTCCCCGGCCTACTCAAGGCGACGTTTTCACCGGCACGGTCGGGCGCATTGTTCCCGAAGTCTCTCTGGAGTGGCGCTTGCCGCTGGTGAACGACCGTTGGGGATTTCACCAGGTGTTTGAGCCGATAGTGATGGCCGTGGCGAGCCCCATAGGCCTCAATTATGACAGCATCCCTAACGAAGACAGCTTGGACCTGGAATTCGACGACACCAATTTGTTTCGCACTCAGCGCTTTTCAGGAATTGACCGCGTTGAGTCCGGCCCTCGTATTAATTACGGCCTGCGCTGGTCCGCTTTCAATAATCGTGGCGGTGCCGTGTCCGCTCTGATCGGACAAGTCTACCGTTTTCATGACGACCCGACGTTCTCGACGTTGTCGGGATTGGACGGTCATCTTTCAGATTATGTTGGCAGGGTTGATGTTTCGCCTCACCCTTACGTCAACCTTCAATATCGCTTCAGGCTGGACAAAAACACTTTTGCCAACCGCCGAAGTGAACTGAGCGCTGCCATCGGCCCCAGCCTTATGCGCTTTAGAGCAAATTATATATTTCTGGAAGCTGATCCCGTTCCGACCGGGCCCGGCAACACAGAGGAGCTCTACGTCTCAGTTTCCAGCAAGTTGTCACGAAATTGGAGTGTGATCGCAAGCCACCGTGAAAATTTGAGCCCCGGAGGAGGGCGCATCAGAACCAACGTCGGCCTTACGTACGAAGACGAGTGCGTTATCATCGGTTTGGACGTTGCAAACGACAATACGGAAGACAGGGATTTCAGGCGTGGGGTTTCCTTCTTGCTGAGGGTGAACCTCAAAACGATCGGTGATATAAGTTTCAATACCGACATCGGCGCACGCCGATAAGGCCCTGGCGGGCCCTGTGCTTTTCAGCCGGATTGTAATTTATTGATATAAATACATAAATTGAAAGCGTGCCGACTGGTTTTTGCCTTGATTCGTGCTTATGTTACGGCGCTGACGTAGTTATTTAAAAATGATCGATAAACGCCAATGCGACTCATAGCTCATTTCACCGGATTCCCTCTATCACTGCTCGGCCTGATCGCTCTGCTCTCGGGTAGCGTGTTCAGTGCTCACGCTCAGCAACAAACTCAATCCATGGGCATCGCTGCAGTCGTGAATGAAGACGTTATTACCGTATTTGACGTCCAGTCGCGCTTGCAGCTGTTTATGACGACCGCCGGTGTACAGAATACACCGGAGATGCAGCAACGGCTCCTTCCGCAGGTTGTTGACGCACTCATCGAAGAGCGCATCAAAATGCAGGAAGCCGAAAGGTTGGAAATTGAAACGACGGAAGACGAGATTAGAAATGCGGTGGCCGTCATCGAAGCCCGCAATGGCATGCGACCGGGCTCGTTTCGCACACTGCTTGAAGAACAAGGCGTCAATATAGGTTCATTTTACTCACAAATTGAGGCTGACGTTGCATGGTCAAAGATCGTGCGCGATGTTCTTGAGCGCGATGTCAATATCGCGCCAGAAGAGGTTGATACGGTTCTCGATAAACTCAAGTCCAATCAGGGCAAACAGGAATATCGTGTTGCCGAAATATACCTTCCGGTGAGCGCTTCCGCACCCGATCAAAGCGTGCGGCAATTTGCCAACGACATTGCTTCGAGGGCTCGCAACGAAACACCTTTCCCAGCCCTCGCCCAACAATTTTCACAAAGCCCGACGGCCGCCGTGGGGGGAGATCTGGGTTGGGTGCTGCCCGGTGAATTGGAACGGGAGTTGGACCGTACAATTGCAGGCATGTCGGCGGGCCAGATATCGAACCCCATTAGAACGTCGAGCGGCTATCACATATTGCTGCTTCAGGACGTGCGGGCCTCGGGCGAACCTGCTCCGTTGCGTCATATCCTTGAATTGAGTCAAATTTACTTGCCGACCCTGGGCGGGCGAAAGTTAAGCCCTGGGCAGTTGGAGAGTTATTCCGATCGCATTCAGACCGAAGTCTCGAATTGCGAACAAATGAACCAACTGGCTGAAGAGATTGGCGGGCCTGGCTCGGGTCAACGGCCCCTACTTTACGCTGGCGCGCTTCCTGAAAACGTACGGGACGCCGTCATCAATCTTCCGGTGAACCGTGTTAGCTCGCCGATAAGTGTCACCGGCGCGCGCCTGTTTGTCATCCTATGCCAACGGCAGAACGATGATGGACTTCCCACACCCAACGACGTTTACGCGCAGCTGCAGAACGACAAGCTTCAGAACTTGGCACGGCAGAAAATTAGAGATTTGCGCCGCCAAGCCCTTGTAGACATTCGCCTCTAGCGCCGCATCGGCAGTTCGTCCGGTGGCCGCCGCTCAGCACTCGAAGCCGATCGCCGTAACAATGGGCGAGCCTGCCGGAGTCGGTGGGGAAATTGCGCTAAAAACTTGGATTCACCGCGATCGAGATACGCCGGCTTTTTTTATCATTGATGACGCAAAGCGACTTGAGTCCATTGCCGGCACGCTTGGTATTTCAGCACAAATCAAGAATATAGCTACACCGGAAGAATGCGGACCTGTTTTTCATTCCGCCTTGCCTGTGCTTCCTTTGGAAAGCGGCCTAGCTGAAATTCCAGAATTGGGATCGCCAAGCCCCAACTGCGCATCGTCCGTTATCGGATCTATTGAGCAGGCCGTGCGCCTTGTTCAATGCAACCAAGCATGCGCCATTGTCACAAATCCGATCCAGAAGTCCGTGCTGCGCGAAGCGTCTTTCCCTCATCCCGGTCACACGGAATTTCTAGGTCATCTGTCAGGCGTCGACAGACCGGTTATGATGCTGGTGATCGAAGGTCTGCGCGTTGTGCCCGTCACCGTTCACGTCGCGATCAAGGATGTTGCTCAAGCCCTTTCGACAGATGCGATTGTCCATTGCGCCAAAGTATCTGCTCATGCGCTCAAAACTGACTTTGGCGTTTCAAACCCTCGCCTTGCCATCGCGGCGCTCAATCCACATGCGGGCGAGAAAGGTCATATGGGCGATGAAGAAGCACACATAATTACGCCCGCTATTTCTCTTTTGAAGGAAATAGGCATAGATGTTTTCGGGCCCGCGGCTGCAGACACATTGTTTCATGAATCGGCACGCCAATCGTTCGACGCCGCGATCTGCATGTATCACGATCAGGCTCTCATCCCCCTGAAGACGCTTAATTTTTCGCAAGGCGTAAATGTCACCTTGGGACTGCCTTTCGTGAGAACATCCCCCGATCACGGAACCGCTTGCGACATTGCACCATTCGGCACGGCGGATCATTCGAGTTTTGCAGCCGCTATCCACACTGCCAAATCAATGGCGGATTCTCGGATCAAGGTAGGCGCTGTAAATGGATAACCGCCAAAACCTACCACCGCTTCGTGAAGTTATTTCCCAGTATGGCCTGTCAGCAAATAAGGCGCTTGGACAGCATTTTCTCCTGGATTCGAATCTTACAGATCGAATCGCGCGCTCTGTTGATGACCTATCTAGCGGCACAACTATCGAGATCGGCCCTGGACCTGGAGGGCTGACGCGATCACTCCTTGCAGGCGGCGCTTCTATAATTGCGGTGGAGAAGGATTCGCGGTTCGCAAAAGCATTAGAGCCTTTGCAAGATGCCTATCCCGGCCGATTGGAAATACTTAAAGACGATGCCCTAAATCTTGATATTTCAAGCCTTGGCGAGGCCCCACGCCGTGTCGTTTCGAATCTTCCCTACAATGTCGGCACGGAATTATTGCTGCTATGGCTTCGGGACACCTCCGCTCTGACCTCACTGACCCTTATGTTCCAGCGCGAAGTCGCCGCTAGAATTACAGCGCCGGCCAACACGAAAGCTTACGGCCGGCTGAGCGTCATTTGTCAGTGGCTATGCGATGCCGAGATTCTTTTCCACGTCAACCCGCAGGCATTTACGCCGCCACCGGCCGTCGATTCAACAGTGGTCCGTCTGACGCCGCTACCAACACCGCGCTTTCCGGCCGATCGGACAACGCTGGAACGTGTCACCGCCGCTGGGTTCGGACAGCGGCGCAAAATGCTAAGACAAAGCCTCATGCCCCTACTGCAAGGCTCTCCCTGGAATTTGACCGAGACATTATGCCGTCACTGCGATATCGACCCAACCGCGCGGGCTGAAACGCTTAGCCTCGAGCAATTCTGCCGATTGGCGGTGGCATTGAAGGCGGGACCCTGAACAATCAGTTCGCGCCGCGCATGGCATTCACGAATGTAACCAGGCCTTTTTGCCGATAGCGCCGCAAGCGCTCGGCGCTAAGGATAGCGCGTGTTTGCTCAATGCTCTTGTCAACTTCATGATTGATGATGACATAGTCGTACTCGGGCCAGTGGCTCATCTCATCAGCCGCTCGGCTCATACGATGTTGCACGACCTCTTCTGAATCTTGGCCCCGCCCGCGTAATCTGCGTTCCAATTCCTCTAATGAAGGAGGGAGAACAAAAATACTGACAAGGTCATCACGGGCATTTGATTTCAATTGTTGTGTGCCTTGCCAATCTATGTCGAATAAGACAATGCGGCCGGCACTGAGCTCCTGCTCAACGTGCGCACGTGGTGTTCCATAGTAGTTCTCGAACACACGCGCGTGTTCAAGAAGGTCGCCCGCTTGAACCATGGCGTGAAATTCGGCTTCTGTTACGAAATAGTAGTCTTTCCCGTTTTCCTCACCCGGGCGCGGCGGCCTTGTGGTCACAGAAACAGACATGGAAACATCCGGCTCAGCGTTCAAAAGAGCTCGGGATATGGTCGTTTTGCCCGCTCCGGATGGAGAGGACAAAACGAGCATAAGGCCGCGGCGTGTAATGGGCGGACTGGTCATGTCACTCGACGCCATGCGTTATGCTTTGTACCAAATTTCATCGTTTAAAGATTGTTACTCTATGTTCTGAATTTGCTCGCGCAATTGATCTATCGTGGATTTGAGATCGAGTCCAATTCTAGTCATTTCGACGTCGGAGGACTTCGAACACAACGTATTGGCTTCCCGGTTGAATTCTTGGCAAAGAAAATCCAGACGCCGCCCACACGGCTCACCTTTTGTCAGGAGATCGCGCGCTTGCGAAACATGGGCCTTCAGCCTGTCCAGTTCCTCACGGATATCGAACTTCAGGGCAAGCAATGCCGCCTCTTGTGCCAACCGGTCCTCAGCCAAACCGGGGCTGGCATCCAAGAGTTCACTCACTTGGGCTTTGAGACGCGCCTTTAAGGCGTCCGGTTGCGACGTCGAAAGCTCGCGAGCGGCCTGTGTGAGCTTATCGATCTGGGACACATGCCCATCTATGGCGCTGGTGAGTTGCTTTCCTTCCTCTTGTCGCACCTTTGCCAGGGTATCGAGCGCTTCGTTTAGACCAGCAATAAGAATCGTATTTCTGTGGTCGCGTGTGGCCTGATCGATCGTCTCTTGCGACTCCCGTCCCTGGGCCAATGACATAAGTCCGTCCAACCGCGCAGGAGCGACAACCGGTGCGGTGTCGCCATTTGCAACGGGAGCCGATTTGTCCCTCGCAAGGGCAATCAGCGCATCCAGGACACGGATATTGATGCCTGTATCGTCCTGAGCACTTTCCCGGGCGATTGTGAGTGTGAGAGTAATGGCGCCCCGGGTAAATTTTTGGGAAGCGGCGCCCCGGGCAATAGACTCAAGCTCTTCGAAGCCATGCGGTACCCTAAACCGCACGTCGAGTCCTTTGCTGTTAACGCTTTTGGCTTCCCATGCCCAGGTACACGGGTTCGGAGTCTCAATACGCCCCTCCGCACGGGCAAAACCCGTCATGCTCGCTATCACGGTCGGCATTACGTCCCCTACAATCCCCTATTGGTCCAGTTATATCGGGGGGGAACGCCATTGCCTAGCGCATGCGTGGCCTTATCGGTGAATTAGCGCCCGTGACCAGGTCAAAATTCCTGTGTGAGGTCAGTTGGGAAGGCCCGGAAAATTCGCGACGAATTTTCGGAACTCCGACGGCGGAAGCGGTTTAGAAATCAAGTAGCCTTGAATCTCATCGCAGCCTCGATCTTTCAGAAACCGCAATTGTTCAACGGTTTCCACACCTTCAGCTACGACGGACAAGCCCATGCTTTGGCCCAGGCCGATTACGGCTTCGACAATTTTCTCGTCGTCGCGGTTCTTCCCAATGCCCATAACGAAGGAAGCGTCTACCTTAAGTCTTTTCACCGGAAAGGCTTGGAGATTGGAAAGCGAAGAGTAGCCTGTACCGAAATCGTCCAGCGATATGGAAACGCCGGCTAACGTCAGTTGTTCGACATTTTGCTGAACGCGGGCGCTGCGCTCCATGGCGACAGTTTCTGTGATTTCAATATCGACGCTATCCACTGGTAATTCAGCTGCCGACAGATTAAATTTTACCAACTCTCTATCCCACCAACGGGTGCAACTATTTCCAGATTCACACATATCCTCATCACCGGGGCCTCTTCCGGAATCGGTGAAGCGCTGGCGGCCGCGTATGCCGCACCCGGCGTAACCCTCAGTCTCTCAGGGCGCAATGCGGACCGACTTCAGTCCGTGGCGGATACCTGCGCCTCCAAGGGCGCGCAGACACATACAAAAAACTGCGACGTTGCGAATACAGACGAAATGGCGCTGTGGATTCAACAGCAGGACCAAATCGCCCCCTTGGATTTGGTCTTGGCAAACGCGGGAATTTCCGCCGGCAGCGGCGGGTTTTCCGAAGACCCCGCACAGACACGCCGGATTATGGACATCAACGTCGGCGGCGTTATGAACACCGTGCTCCCGGCCATAGATCTCATGAAGCCGCGCAAACGGGGACACATTGCGATCGTAAGCTCCATGGCGGCCTTCCGCGGATTTGCAGGGGCCCCAGCATACGGCGCATCGAAAGCCGCAGTCCGCATCTGGGGTGAAGGTCTCCGCCCGTTGCTGGCAAAAGACAACATCGGGGTATCGGTCATCTGTCCTGGCTTTGTGGTCAGCCGCATGACGGACGTGAACAAATTTCACATGCCGTTTTTGATGGAGACCGAAAAAGCGGCCCAGATCATTCAGCGCGGCATCGCCGCAAACAAGGGCCGTATTGCCTTTCCCTGGCAAATCAAGTTCGGTGTGTGGCTTATGGCCGCATTGCCCGATGGGATTGCGGACGCTCTGGGACGGCGCCTACCTTTCAAAGATTAGCGTTGCGCGTTTGCCCTCTGAATACGCCGCCAATTCGCTACGTTCTGATTGTGCTCGCGTAGCGTCCTGGCAAAGGCATGCCCGCCAGAACCATCGGCGACAAAATAGAGCTCGTCCGTCTCCAACGGATTCAGAACCGCGGCGATGGCCTCGCGGCCAGGATGACAAATGGGTCCTGGCGGCAATCCGTCGATAACATACGTATTGTAAGGCGTAGGCTTTGCCAGGTCGGCGCGGCTTAAGGCGCGTCCAAGCGCACCGCTTTCGGGCGCGAGACCGTATATGACCGTGGGATCAGACTGCAGCTTCATACCGCGCTTCAACCGGTTGATAAATACGGCGGCCACTCTGCGTCGCTCGGCCGAAATGCCGGTTTCCTTTTCAACGATGGACGCCAGCACAACCGCTTCTTCGGGCGTATTTATGGGCAACCCGTCCACCCGCTCTTCCCACAACTCATCCAGCACTTCGCCTTGGGCGGCTTTCATTCTGCGGATGATCTCGTTTCGTTCATCGCCCAATTCATAGCCATACGTTTCGGGTAAAATCTCGCCGTCCCGGATCTGAATGTTTGCTTCACCCGACAGTCGGCCGATTCCGTTAAGAATGCCGATAACATCTGTGCTGACGATGCCTTCAGGTATGGTCACGAAGTGAATGACGACGTCGCGATTAACAATCGCTTCCAAAGCATCCGAAATACTAATTCCCGCATCAAATTCGTATTCGCCGGGCTTGAGCGCGCGGGTCTGAGATCGCCGGCGCGCCTCCAATTCAAACATCCACCCATTTGAAATGACACCGGCGGAGGTAAGACGCCGGGCAACGACCGAAAGCCCGTCCCCGTCCTCAATCACCACGTTTGCGCTCTCCCGCAAGGGACCGGGTTTTTGAACCGCAGCGTCGAACCAAAAATACGCCCCGGCGATGCCGGCGACTAAAACGACAATCAGTGCAATGGCGATAGAGAAAAGGCGAGCGCGGATCATGTCAGCAAAATCGCGCGCGTGACGAGTCTATGGCGCCGGACCGAGAACGACCGCCGCGTTTGTGCCGCCAAACCCGAAGGAATTGGACAAAGCAAACCGAATTGGGCGTTCTTTCGCCTTGTGCGGCACCAAATCGATATCGCACCCGTCGGAAGGATCGTCCAGATTCAGTGTCGGTGGAACGATTTGATTCTTAAGCGCTAGCAATGAGTAAATGGCTTCGACCGCACCGGCCGCGCCCAGCAGGTGTCCGATGGCCGATTTCGTGGACGACATCGACAGCTTGTAAGCCTGATCACCGAATAGGCGCTTCACAGCGCCGAGTTCGATTTCATCGCCCTTCGGTGTCGAGGTCCCGTGCGCGTTTACATAGTCGATCTGATCCGCATTGAGACCAGCATCGCGCAGCGCGCCGGTCATGGCCCGGAATCCGCCATTACCGTCTTCAGCAGGCGCGGTCAGGTGATAGGCATCCCCGGACAGACCATAGCCCATCACTTCGGCGTAGATCTTCGCGCCGCGCTTTTTGGCGTGCTCGTAGCTTTCGAGCACCAACACGCCCGAGCCTTCACCCATGACGAAGCCGTCACGGCCCTTATCCCAGGGGCGCGACGCTTTTTGCGGCGTATCGTTGTAACTGGTGGACAGGGCTTTCATGGCAGCGAAGCCGGCTATCCCCAATCGGCATAATGCCGCTTCGGCACCGCCGGCCACCATGACATCGGCATCACCGTACTTGATCAGACGCGCGGCATCGCCGATGGCATGCGCGCCCGTGGCACACGCCGTCACTGGCGCGTGATTGGGACCTCTAAATCCGTGCCGGATAGACACCTGGCCCGAGGCAAGATTGATTAAGCTCGCCGGAATAAAGAAGGGCGAAACACGTCGCGGTCCCTGCTGTGCAAGGGTCTTGGCCGTATCGTCGATGGTTTCCAACCCGCCGATGCCGGACCCGATCATAACGCCGGTACGTTCACGCGCTTCATCAGAGGGCGGAGCCCAGCCTGAATCGGCAATGGCTTCTTCGGCGGCCCCCATGGCATAGACGATAAAATCGTCCATGCGGCGGCGTTCTTTCGGCGCCACGACATTATCGGCAACAAACCTATGAGGATGGTCTTCGGCTGTAGGCACAGCAGCGCCGACCTTGCACGGCAAATCGTCTATTTGGAACTTATCGATCGTTCCAAGCCCAGACTTACCGGCGATAAGCGCTTCCCAGTTTCCCTGCACACCCGCACCGAGAGGTGTGACAAGACCGAGACCCGTTACAACGACGCGTTTCGAAGGATCGTAGGCCATGGCTGATCAAGCTCTCTCACAATTGGACCGTTCAGCAACCGCATCTTACAGACAGCGATGGGACCTGGTGAGTATCCGAGGTCCCATTACATTAAAATGGATCAAAAGACCGGGCCTGAAAAAACCGGCCGGTTCCGCTGATTACTTGTCGGCGTTCGCCTGAATAAAGGCGATGGCGTCTTTGACAGTCAAAATCTTTTCGGCCGCATCGTCCGGGATCTCGACACTGAATTCTTCTTCGAAAGCCATGACGAGCTCGACGGTATCCAAGCTGTCGGCACCCAGATCATCAATAAAACTGGCGTTGTCGGTCACCTTCGCTTCTTCAACACCCAGATGCTCTACGACGATCTTCTTTACGCGGTCAGCGACATCACTCATTCGTCTTTACCTCAAGCAGTTTTTCGTTGGTTTTTATGGTGTCAGCAGCCCGCAGCTTCACGACTCTCGCAAAGGCGGCGGCCTTCGAATTACCCGGCGCTCCCCCCGGGCGGGGTGTCAGTAGCATATTACATTTTTCTTGGCTAGGGCCACAAATGCCTTGCTGAGGAGGCTTAAACCATAGCCATTCCGCCGTTTACGTGGAGCGTTTCCCCGGTCACGTAGGCCGCCTCTGCGCTGGCCAGGTAAACCACCGCCGCAGCCACATCCACGCCCTCACCGATACGGCCGACGGGGACAGCTTCAAGAAATCTGGCCTTCTGATCTTCGGTCAGCTTGTCGGTAATCGCGCTCGTGATCAATCCCGGTGCAACGGCATTAACCGTGATCCCGCGATTGGCGACCTCTTGCGCCAGCGATTTTGTAAGACCGATCAATCCGGCTTTAGACGCCACATAATTGGTCTGTCCGGGATTTCCGGTAAATCCAACCACGGATGAAATATTGATGATTCTGCCGTACCGGCGCTTCATCATTCCTCTCACAACGCTTCTGCACAACTTGAAGGCGACGGTGAGGTTCATATTAATGACCTGCTCGTAGTCCTCATCCTTCATGCGCATGATCAAGCCGTCGCGGGTTATGCCGGCGTTGTTGACCAGAATATCGAGCGATCCCATTGCGCTCTCTGCATCTGGAATCAGTTTATCAACGGCTTCTTGTTCGGAAAGATTTGCAACAAGCACGTGCACTCGATCCTTGAGTTCAGAAGCCAGTGCATCCAACGCATCTTTGCGCGTGCCATGTAAACAGACCATGGCACCTTGTGCATGCAACGCTTTTGCGATTGCCGAACCGATGCCGCCGCTCGCGCCCGTTACAAGAGCGCTTTTTCCGGTTAGATCGAACATTGAAAGGTCTCCCGTTATTTAAAGCGCTCAGCTACGTTTCAAAAATTCTTCGATGTCTTGGGGTGATTGCAGACTGATGCCCGTCAAATCGCCATTTATGCGTTTGGCCAATCCGGTCAGAACCTTGCCTGCACCCGCCTCTATTAAGGTGTTTACGCCGGCTTCGACCATAAGGCCCACACTTTCACGCCACCGGACCATCGCCGTAACCTGCTCGACGAGCAAACGGCGGATTTCACCGGGCTCAATAACGGACGAAGCCGTAACATTGGCGATGACGGGCACGGCGGGTGGCTTCACATCAACGCTCGCCAAGGCTTTTTCGATGACGGCTGCGGCCGGCTTCATGAGCGGGCAATGGAACGGGGCGCTTACGGGCAACAGCATGGCGCGTTTTGCGCCCTTACCCTTTGCCAGTTCGATTGCGCGCTCAACCGCCGCCTTGTGTCCGGACACGACGACCTGTCCCGGCGCATTGTCGTTTGCTGCCGTGCAGATCTGTCCGTCGTCGGAGGCATCGCCGGCGACTTCCTGCACCTGATCTACATCCAATCCCAAAAGCGCTGCCATCGCCCCTTCGCCGACAGGCACAGCCTTTTGCATCGCTTGTCCGCGTGTTTTCAAAAGCCGCGCCGCATCTGAAAGTGCCAATGAACCAGTGGCGGCCAACGCGGAGTACTCACCCAAGGAGTGACCCGCGACATAACGAGCGGTATTCTTGATGGATAAGTTGCCCTGCTTCTCGAGAACTTTGATCACGGCCATACTGACCGCCATGAGCGCGGGCTGGGCATTTTCGGTGAGCGTCAGATCGTCCGAAGGTCCTTCGAACATGAGTGCGGAAAGCTTTTGCTTTAGCGCCTCGTCTACTTCCTCGAATATCTCGCGCGCCTCGGTAAAGGCCGCGGCAAGATCCTTGCCCATCCCCACCGTTTGCGATCCTTGGCCTGGAAATACGTACGCCCAGCTCATCGCGGTCCCCTTCTTGAGATTACCTTAGAACAATGCGGCGCAGACCTGCCCGAGCGGTCTGGTGCTGTCAAGAATCGCCGTCAGTATCACCTGCATCACATTGAATCGCCTGAATATTTTTATATTGAATTATTACAATAAAACGATAATTTATATAAATTATAATATATGTGAAGTCGCCTATGCCGCAGCAAACACCGCTTCAGCGTCTCACCCGATGGCTCAACATTGCCTGCCTCGGCCTCATAATAGGCCTGCCCCTTGGAAGCCTGCTCATCTGGTTTCAATGGGAGTCCTGGGGCCATGTTTTGGCCTATCGCGTGGGCTTGGCCACAGAACGAATTCCACAAAGCTTGACCATGACGCAAACGGTATTAGGCATTGCGGTGACCTTGATTCCGGTCGGCATTATGATCTTCGGGTTAGTTCGGTTGCGGTGCTTGTTTCTCTCTTTTTCGCGTGGTGCGATTTTCACAACCGAAAACGTTAGGGCCATCCGCGTTTTTGCCTGGTGTGTTGTCGCCATTCAGATCGTAAAGTTTTTAACGGAGGGCCTCGCGTCCATGGTCATAACGATGACCAATCCTCCGGGCCAAAGAGCACTAGTATTACAACTTAGCTCCGACCAGGTGCTGTGGCTGTTCGTCGGATTAATCTTTGTCGTTATCGCCCATGCGCTCGAAGAAGGTCATCGATTGGCCGACGACAGCGCAGCGATTGTTTAGGTCGTCATGCCGATTGTCGTGAACCTTGATGTCATGCTGGCGCGGCGGAAAGTGAAGTCCAAGGACTTGGCGGCCGCAATTGGGCTGACGGAACAGAACGTCTCATTGCTTAAATCCGGCAAGGTCCGAGGGGTCCGGTTTTCCACGCTGGAGAAGATTTGCGCCTATTTGGACTGCCAGCCCGGCGATCTTCTCGAGTACCAGCCCGAGTCTGACGGCGGGATTTAGCCTTAACCCATTGTTTTAATGAAGGCATTTTATATTTTGGTGCCCGCCGGGCCTCTCCCGGCTTTCAGAAGATCCTTCCCGCGCTCGGCCGCTGTATGCCTTGCAGGAGGCCCCCTAATGTGTATATTCCGCGCCTTCACATAGCTCCTTGCCGACCCCTGTGGGTCGGCTATGCCTGACGGGACCGATGGGCGGTGCCGGCCAGGACGAGACAAGCCGAAAGGAGTGCTTGATCCATGCCCTTATACGAGAGCGTGGTGATCGCCCGTCAGGACATTGCCACCACACAGGTGGACACCCTGGCCGACGAACTCACCAACATCATTGGCGAAGGCGGCGGAAAAGTCGCGAAACGTGAAAGCTGGGGCCTTCGGTCCCTCACGTACCGCATCAAGAAAAACCGCAAAGGCCACTACATATTTTTCAACATCGATGCGCCGGCGGCGGCCATCAGCGAATACGAGCGCCGCATGCGTTTCAATGAAGACGTGCTGCGCTACATGACGGTGCGCGTCGATGAACTGGAAGAAGGTCCTTCGGCCATTCTCCAGAACAAGGAGCGTTCGGGCGGCGAGCGTGGCGGCTTCGGCGGACGCGGACGTGGACGTGACGACGGAGACCGCGACGGACGCGACGGCGGCAGATTCAGTTCAGGCCGTCGCCCGCGTTCGGATGAGTCCGAATCTTCAACTACAGGAGACGAATAATGCCTCCCGCAGGTCGCAGACCCTTTTTCCGTCGTAGAAAATCTTGCCCGTTCACCGGAGCGAATGCTCCGAAGATCGACTACAAGGATATCAAGCTGCTGCAGCGATATATTTCCGAGCGCGGAAAGATCGTGCCCAGCCGCATAACGGCGGTGTCGACAAAGAAGCAGCGCGAATTGGCGCGCGCGATCAAACGTGCGCGATTCCTTGCGTTGCTGCCTTACGTCGTCGCCACCTAATGTTTGAATACGCCGCGGGGACGGGCGCGACCCACTCTCGCGGCGTAGTATTACGGAGCCCGCTGTGACACGTCCCAGTACGATTGCGGTGGTCGCCGGTGCGCTCGGCGCGGTGCTGCTCGTCGCCGCCATGCAGCAGTCGCTGTTTGGAGTGGTGTTGGGCGCGATGCTTTCGCCGCTACCATTGGCGATGGCGGTACTGGGCCTCGGCGTGAACGTTCTGCCGTTGGCGGTCGTAAGCGGTGCGGTGACCGTGACGGTGCTAACCGGTTCTTTTGCGCTGGCGTTCGCCTATTTGATTATGGACGCCATACCTGTTGCGGTTTTTTCGAGACTGAAAGCGGCAGCACAAGCGGAGAACGGAACGGCGTTTGTTTCAGGCGCCTCAATTGGGCGCATCGTATGCTTGCTGACCGTCGGCATAACGGCGGTATTGGTTTTGAGTTTGGCATTGATTCCAGCCGGACCTGAAGGAATTGAAGCTTCGCTCAGAGAAAGGCTTGAAGAGGTTTTGAAAATGGTCGCTGCGGCGAACATTGTGGCACAGGACGGAATGAACACGCCGGAAGACCGCGCGGAACTTCTGCGCGTTCTGGCCGGTGTGTTGCCGGCAGCCCTGGCCATACATTGGACCCTTCGATCCATTTTGAGCACGGGATTAGCTCATATTGCGCTGAAGCGCATGGATTTGGCTGATGGTCTAACTCCCGATTTTCGCAAGTTCGAATTGCCGAATTGGTTCGTCGTTCCCATGGGCGTCCTGCTTGCTGTTGCTCTGGTAGCGGGCGGCAATACGGGCTTTGTCGCGGCAAGCGCAGCGGCGGTTTTGAGTTTGCCGGTCGCACTTCAGGGTTTGGCCGTAGTCCATGAGGCTGCGGCTCAAACGCGCCACCGGGTGACGGTCCTAATAGCGTTTTATGTATTGGCTCTGCTGATGGCGAGCGCAGCGGTTGTCATGCTTGTAACCCTCGGGCTTGCCGAACAGATTTTTAAGATACGCACGCGGCATTTTGCAGCGGGCACAGGAGGTGAATGATGGAAGTAATCTTGCTTGAGCGCATCGACCAGCTGGGTCAGATGGGCGACGTTGTGAAGGTAAAAGCCGGCTTTGCCCGCAACTACCTTCTACCGAAGAAAAAAGCGCTGCGCGCAAACAAAGAAAATCGTGAGTACTTTGAATCAAAGCGTTCGGAACTCGAGGCGGTCAACCTCAAGCGTAAGTCCGAAGCCGAAGCGATCGCGAAGAAAATGGACGGCACCAAGCTGATCATTGTGCGTCAAGCCGGCGAAGGCGGACAATTGTACGGCTCGGTCACGGCGCGCGATGTCGGAGACTCGCTGAAGGAAGCTGGGTTTACCGTCGATCGTGGCCAGGTTCTGCTCCATTCCCCGATCAAGGACCTCGGCAACTTCAAAACCGCCGTGCGCCTGCACCCCGAAGTGGACGTGAGCATTGAATTCACGGTAGCCCGCTCCGTCGAAGAAGCGAATGTCATCGCCGAGAAGGCCGCAGAGTTTCTGGAACGCGCCGAAGACGCCGAAAAGCTGGCCGCAGACGACGAGGCCGCGCAGGACGACGCCGCGCAGGACGACGCCGCGCAGGAAGCTGCACCGGAAGCTTCAGAAGAAGAGGCGAAGCCCGAAGCGTAGGGCAACCCGCCTCCATGACGAGTATGACCGGCGCGGCCCTGAGCTGCGCCGGTTGCGTATGGGGACCAGACTTTATTAGCCTCGCTCCCACATCCAAATGAACGCTGGAAACTCAGATGACCTCGACGACGCAGACCCCGCAAGTTCCCGTGACCGTTCTGACCGGTTATTTGGGTGCCGGCAAAACCACGCTTCTCAACCGCGTATTGCAGGAAAATCACGGCAAAAAATATGCGGTGATCGTCAATGAGTTCGGCGAAATCGGCATCGACAACGACCTTGTCGTCGGCGCGGACGAAGAAATTTTCGAGATGAACAACGGGTGCATTTGCTGCACCGTGCGCGGCGATTTGATCCGCATCATCGGCGGCCTCATGAAGCGCAGCGGACAATTCGACGCCATATTGGTGGAAACCACGGGCCTCGCCGATCCCGCGCCGGTCGCCCAGACGTTTTTTACAGACGAGGATGTGCGCCGGCGCACGCGCCTCGACGGCGTCATCGCCGTCGTGGACGCAAAGCATATCGGGCAGACGCTGGAAAACGAAAGCGAAGCCCAGAACCAAATCGCCTTTGCCGACGTGATTCTCCTCAACAAGGCCGATCTTGTAGACCCCGAAGAATTGGACCGCATCGAGGGACGCATCCGCACGCTTAACCCGTTCGCCAAGATCCATCGCACAAACAGATGCGGCATTGAACTCGACAAGGTGCTCGACCGCGGCGCCTTTGATCTCGAACGGATCCTGGGCATGGACCCGGATTTTTTACACACCGATGAGCATGATCATGATCATGGGCATCATCACCACGACCCCAATCCGGTACACGATTCCGAAATAAAGAGCGTATCCATCGGCATCGATGCGCCCATAGACGCCGCGAAGTTCGACTCCTGGATCGGTGACATCCTCATGACACAAGGCCAGGACATCCTGCGCACCAAGGGCATTCTCAACATGGCCGGGGAAGACAAGCGTTTCGTCTTCCAGGGTGTGCACATGATGTCGGAAGGCGCCTTCACGGGGCCATGGCCGGACAATGACGCGCGCCGCAGCCGCTTGGTCTTCATTGGCCGGCACCTGGACGAAGCGGCCCTCAAGCAGGGCTTCGAGGCCTGCGCGGCCTAAGCTCAAGCATGCCCGAAGAACCCCAACTGAATGAGCGCGCCCGCACGCTCACATTCGGCGAGTACGTTGTCGGCGTCGCCGCCAATGGACGCGTCTTCGGTGTCGCATTTGGCGACGGCACCATCCGGATCATCGACAGCCTGACCCCCGACGCCGAGCCGGTCAGCACGAAGGCTCATAACGGCGCGGCGCTGTGTATCGCTGCCGACATCGAGGCCGGTGCGTTTCTGACCGGCGGCGATGACGGAAAGCTCGTTCATACAAGCGTTCTCGGCGAGACTTCAGTTCTGGCCGAACACAAACACCGCTGGATCGAGCACGTCACGTCGCACGCAGGCTCAGCCTTCCGCGTATATGCGGTCGGCAAGGACGCCATTGTGCTTTCGAAAAAAGCGGGCGGCCAGACCCGCACCTTCTCCCACAAAAGCTCTGTCGCCGGATTGGCCATCAACCCCAAGGGCCGCCGCCTCGCCGTCTCCCATTACGATGGGGTCAGCCTTTGGTGGCTTGCCTCGAAAGACTCAAAACCAACGCTGTTGGAATGGAAAGGCTCGCACCTTCAGCTCGCTTGGTCGCCGGACGGCATGCATATCATATCGGCGATGCAGGAGAACGCGCTGCATGGCTGGCGCCTGTCCGACGCCGAGCACATGCGCATGTCGGGCTACCCGGCGAAAATCCGCGCCCTGGCGTTCACGCGCAAAGGCCAGTTCCTCGCCACCGGCGGCGCGGAGTCCGTGGTGTGTTGGCCCTTCACCGGCGGCGGACCCATGGGCAAGACGCCGGCGCAGTTTGGACACAGCGGCGGCACGCCGGTCACAGCGCTGGCCGCCAACCCAAAACTCGACATCATCGCGGCGGGCTTTGAGAACGGCGCGGTGGTTCTGGGTCAACCCGGCGAGGAACGCACCGTTACGATGGTCCCCGGCGGCACCGGCCCAGTTACTGCGTTGTGCTGGAACCCAGAGGGAGAAATCCTTCTGGCCGGCACGGAAACCGGTGAAGTGCATATCGCCGATTTCAGAAGTTAGGAATTTGGCTACCGGCTTATCAAGATAACAAGCATCACCGCGCCGATAAGAATGCGGTAAATCGCAAACGGCACATATCCGTGCTTTGAGATAAATCCGAGCACTGCCCGCACGACAATCATCGCAACGATAAACGCCATGACGAACCCGACCGCGATGACGCTGATATTGTCGGCTGTCAAAATGTCTCTGTTCTGCCAAAGGTCGTAAACCGTGGCCGCCAGCATGGTCGGTATCGCCAAGAGAAACGAGAACTCCGCCGCCGCGCGCCGCTCAACGTCTACAAGCAAAGCCCCCATGATCGTCGCGCCCGACCGCGATACCCCGGGAATCATCGCCGTGCATTGAAACAGCCCGATGGCAAACGCGCGCAGCATCGGTATCTCTTCCGGCGCATGGAACCGCTCGGCTTTTTGCAACTTCTCGATCGCAATGATGGCAATGCCGCCGACAATCAGCGCCACGCTCACGACAAATGGGGAAAACAGAACGCCTTTGATGAAATCGTAGGCAAACACACCAATCACCATCGCCGGCAAAAATGCCAACAGCAAATTCACGGTGAACCGCTGCGCCGATGCCTCGCGCGGCAGCCCGATAACGACGCTGAAAATTTTTGCGCGGTAGACCCAGGTCACGGCAAGAATGGCGCCGAGCTGGATGACGATCTCGAACAACGCGCCGGGTGGGCCCTTAAATCCGAGCAGATCGACAAGCAAAATGAGATGGCCGGTGGAGGACACCGGCAAGAATTCCGTCAGGCCTTCAATCAGGCCCAGAAAAGCCGCTTGCAGATACGTCAGAAAATCCATGGCGCCGCGATAAAGTAAGCAACAAACTTGAGAAACCGCGAACCGCCGCGGATCAGGCGCATCAGTACAGAGCGGGTCTAAAATGGCAAGAGCGGATCCGGCGCTCTTCGATGAGCACCGGCCCGCCCACGCACCTTTCGAATAACGATCCTATTATTCTTCGTCGGCCGGCATATCGCCCCGGCACGCATTTAAGTCTTGCTGCAAGCTCGTATTGCTCCGCTCCAACGCTCCTATTCTCAATTGCAAATCATCCCGCGCCTGCCGGGCTTGAGCAACCTGCTGTTCCGCAGCTTGAAGATCGGAGTTCTGAACGAATACGTAAATACCCAAAGCGATCACAAGGAAAAACGCCAGGGCAAGAAAACGTGCCATAACAGTCGCTGCACTAGACATAGTCTCGTCCTCCTCTGGAAAAAGGCCTCCTCAGGACTTACGTGCTACTCTCCTTCGGTCTTGGCACCATACACATGAACAACAATGCGAAGACCGAACACGGCCGCCACAAGTGGATTGTCCGAGATAAGTATAACTGACATAGCCTAGACCGCGAAATCCAACCGGCCATTTGCGGCGCAAAATTTATAAATTTTAGGAAATACGGGTGCTTACGATGAAGATACCGGCGTTGTTTATCGGTCACGGCTCACCCATGAACGCCATCGAGGACACCCCGGTGCGCCGGTCGTGGCAGGCGATGACAAAGCGCACGCCCCGACCAAAATCGGTCCTGTGCATCTCAGCGCATTGGGAAACGCACGGCGTCCACGTCACGGCCTCGCCCAAGCCGGACACCATTCACGACTTCGGCGGATTTCCGAAAGCCCTGTTCGATACGCAGTACCCCGCGCCGGGCGATCCTGAATTGGCGGTTCGCGTCGTTGAATTAGTGAAACCGGAACCGGTGAATTTGGATAAATCACGCGGCTTGGATCACGGCGTTTGGTCGGCGCTGATCGCCATGTATCCGGATGCCGACGTGCCCGTTGTCCAGTTAAGCCTGGACATGTCGAAAAGCCCCCAAGCGCATTACGATCTTGCCGCGCGGCTCGCGCCGCTCCGGGACGAAGGTATTCTGATTATCGGCAGCGGCAATATCGTCCACAATTTGCGCGTCTTTTTCGCCCATGGCCATATGTCCTTCGACTGGGCGCGGCGCTTCAATGACGCCGCCAAGGACCGCATCACCCGGGGCGATCACGACGCTCTCATTGCTTACGAGCAATTGGATAAAGAGGCGCTGCTTTCCGTGCCGACACCGGAGCATTACCTGCCGGTGCTTTATACCCTCGGCGTCTTGGAAGATGGGGAAAGCGTGTCGTTCTTCGCCGATGACGATCCCGACGACTTCTTCATGACCAGCTTTATCGCCGGCGCATAACGTGAATAAACGCAGCGAGGTCGAGCACCTCCTGCTTCGAATACCCGAGCGCTGTATGATCGAACGTACCGCCGGGCGCCTCATCCACGTCCGTAATATCTTCCAATAGGATGGTGCGCAGCACCGGCAGGGGCGTGCTGACGTCGAAATACCGAATGACGGTGTGATCTTCCGAATGCTTTACGCCTTCATGAGTCACGCCGTCGGACGTGGTTAGTTCAATGCGCGGAAAGTGATCGCTCGCCATCTTAGGGGCGGCGGCCGCTGCGTAGATTTCAAGAGGGGACAACGCAAGATCCGCCAAATCAATGCCGACAGGCCCGCCGTTGCCGTACACGCGGTGACACGCGCGGCAGCCGGTCACACGGCTTGTATCATAAAACAGGGCGTGCCCACGCACCGGCCGCCCTTCACCGTCGCCGACCATTACGGTTTCGGGAAGATCAGACAAAGACGGCGCGGCATCCGATGGCGGTGCGGACAATTTCACCACTTGTTCCGGTGCGCGCCCGCCGGAGGTGAGCGACATCACAAAGGCGATGACTTGCGCCTGCATATCAGGGTCGAGCAACTCGCCGAACGGTGCCATGGGCGTGCCCGGCCGCCCTCTCTGCACCACGCCAATCACCGTTGACAGGGATAGATTGGTGTCCAGTAATCCCGGCCCTTCGCCGCCGACCCCGCCGGACCCGTGACACATGGAACTGGCGCAGGAGGTTTCGAAGATCAACCGGCCGGCGGCAACCTGCGCGGCAACACCAGGAGATGCTTGCTCGGCGGCCATTGCAGGAAAGCTGGCCAACGCCAAAAGCACACTCAAGATCCGCGGCATCATGGCTGCGTCTCCGGCAATGCGAAGACAAAGATGGAAGAGCCGGTCGGCGGAATTTGCGCCGCAAGCTCCGGCCATAGGCGCGTGGATAGCCCTGCGCTGGCCGACAGCAGGCCGGAGCCGATAGCGATGTATTGGCGCCCGTCAACGGCATAACTGATCGGTGCATTGGTCACCCCGGACCCCATATTGAACGACCATATTTTATCGCCGGTCTCTGCATCCAACGCCCACGCCCTGCCCAACAGGTCTCCGCCGAAGATCAAGTCCCCGCCGGTGGTCAGCAACGACGATCCGTTGACCAGATCGGTTTCAAACATCCATTTGCGCGCGCCCGACATGGCGTCGAACGCCGCGATGTGCGGCGGTGCCTTGGGACTGAGAACGGCCACAAGACTTGCGGAGTTGTAGAACTGTCCTTCTCTCGGCCCCGCGGATTCAATCAGCTTGACCATGGCGCAGCTTTCCAGGGACGTTGTGTACCAAAGCCCGGTACGCGGGCTGTACGCGGAGTGCTGCGCACCGCGCGAGCCGTTGACCGACGGGCACACCAATGTCTCCTCATCGTGGGAGAGCGTTTGGCGATTTATAGGCTGACCGCGCTCATTCAGACCTTCCGTCCAAGTGATGGTTTGTGAATGCGCATAGGCCTTCAGGAATTCGCCGGTCTCCCGGTCTAGTATGTATGTGTAGCCGCCCTTGGTCGGATGCAGCACCAGTTTGCGCATTTTGCCGTCGATTTCGTGATCAAGCAGCACGGGCTCGGTGGCGGAGTCCAAATCGAATATGTCTGACGGTGTTTCCTGGAAATGCCACTTCAATTCGCCGGTATCCGCGTCCAAGGCAACGAGGGAATTCGTATAAAGCTTATCGCCGGGCAACGTCCCGCCCAGCATCGGCGCCGGATTGCCGACGCCCCAGTAGATGAGGTTTAGATCCGGGTCATACGAACCTGCGTACCACGTGGATGCGCCGCCCAATTCCCAAAGCTCTTCGGGCCAGGTTTCGTGACCCGGCTCACCGGGACCTGGAATCGCCCACCACCGCCAGGCCAGCGCCCCAGTTTTAGCATCGAAAGCATTTATATAGCTGCGGTGCGCCACTTCGCCGCGCACCCCGACGATCACTTTGCCGTTGGCCAGCAGCGGGGCAAACGAAGGCCCGCAGCCGCATTGCTTGGGGTCTTCGATTTGAACATCCCAAACCTCCCGGCCGTTCGCTGCATCCAGCGCAACCATGTGATTATCGACCGTGCCGAAGAACACCAAACCGAGGCCCACTGCGAGTCCGGCCGTGGGACGTGCGGTTCGGCCAGATGGAATCTCGCGCACGTAAGTCCACAGCATCTCGCCCGTGGCCGCGTCCAGCGCGAAGATCTGATTTTGCGGCGCGGCCAGATACATCACGCCATCAGCAACGAGGGGCGTTGAATTGATGCCTTTCTGACCGGTGGCAAACGACCACGCCGGTACCAGGGTTTTGACATTGTCCCGGTTGATTTGTTCGAGGGCGCTGTACGCCCAGGCTTCATAGTTGCCGAAGTGGGTGAGCCAGTTGTCCGGTTCAATTTCCGAGTGGGCAAGGCGTTCAGCCGTGATCTCTTCCGCCCGCACCGGCGGTGTTAGAAATGCGACGCAGGCCATAAACGCTAATGCGGCACGCCAATAATGCCTTTGCTTTTCGCCCATTACCGCTTCCTCCCCGTACCAATCGCATGCGATTGAACTCGCAACATACATTGCAAGCTTTCAAAAAATCACCTTTGAATAGCAATAATTATCCCCGCTGGATTATTTTATCCACAGACGCGGGGATTCCGTCCGGGCAAAGTTATGTATAATGTCCGCGTCCCATGGTCACACCCCTACGCACACCTGATCCGGCAGATATTGCCGGAAACGCCCTTCGTACCCCGCCGCACAATTATGAGGCGGAGCGCGCGCTGTTGGGCGCCATTCTCATGAACAATCGCGCGTTCGAGCGCGTCTCGGATTTCCTTCTGCCTGATCATTTTGCCGATACCGTGAACGGGCGCATCTTCCGGGCCTGCGCGAAACTGATCGAACAGGGCAATCAGGCAAACCCGGTCACGCTGAAAACCTATCTTGAAAACGACGATTTGGTGTCGGCGGCGGGCGGCACAAAGTATTTGGCGGCCATCGCGGCAGGGGCGGTGACCATCATCAATGCCGCCGAATACGGAAAACTCGTATACGACCTGTTTCTGCGCCGCGAGTTGATCGCCATCGGCGAAGACATGGTCAACGAGGCCTTTGATTCCGAGCCGGACGAACCCGCCATGGGTCAGATCGAAACCTCTGAACAGAAGCTGTTTGAACTGGCGTCCTCCGGCAATACGGAAGGCGGCTTCAGGTCTTTCGAAAATGTGCTTGTCGAAGCCATTAATCTTGCGGAAGCGGCGCACCGACGTGAAGGCGCCTTGGCTGGGGTCACGACGGGGCTGACCGACCTTGATCGCAAATTGGGAGGTTTGCATAAATCAGACCTGCTGATTCTGGCCGGACGGCCATCCATGGGGAAAACCGCCCTCGCCACAACGATTGCATTTAACGCGGCCAAACATTTCGCCGAAACGGAAAATGAAGACGAGCGCGGCAAGCAAGTCGCTTTCTTTTCGCTGGAAATGTCTTCGGAGCAGTTGGCCACCCGCATTCTGGCCGAGCGCGCCAAAATCAACAGCCACTCCATTCGGACCGGGGGACTATCCAACGACGACTTCGGCCGGCTTGTCATTGCAAGTCAGGAACTGAATGATTTGCCGCTTTATGTGGACGACACACCGGCAGTGACCGTGTCCGCCATCCGCACCCGCTGCCGAAGGTTGGCCCGACAGAGCAGAGTGCCAGGGCACAGCGGCTTGGGCCTCATTATCATCGACTATCTCCAGCTCATCTCGCCGGGCCGGGGCGAGCGCACGGAAAACCGCGTGCAGGAAATTTCCGGCATTACCCGGGCATTGAAAGCCCTCGCAAAGGACCTGAACGTCCCCGTGCTTACGCTTTCGCAGCTATCACGTGCCGTCGAGCAACGCGAAGACAAGCGCCCACAGCTTTCAGACCTTCGTGAATCGGGCACCATCGAGCAAGATTCCGACGTGGTGATGTTTGTCTATCGCGAGCAGTACTACCTGGAGCGCTCTGAACCCCAGCAGCGTGCAGACGAAAACGCCGAAAAATTCCATGAGCGCATGCTCAAATGGCAGGAACGCTGCGAGCAGGCGCACAATATTGCCGAGGTCATTGTGGCCAAGCAGCGCCATGGCCCAATCGGCATCGAAAAGCTGCATTTTGAGGCCAAATTCACCCACTTCAGCGATCACATCGACGCATCTTACTTGCACGAACCGCTGGAATAATCGGAAGGGCCGCCAAACGGCGGACGGCCCCTTGCCCTTGCGCGCCAATCCGGCGATACAGTCGGGCCCATGACACCTCCCCTGACCTCAAGTCCCGAGAGCCGCGCCGGCGCCGTTCTGACCATCGATCTGGCCGCGCTGGTGCAGAATTGGCGCACCCTCAAAAGCGCGCTCGATCCGAAGTGCGATGCGGGTGCGGTGATCAAGGCCAACGCTTATGGGCTGGGCCTGGAACAGGTGGCCCATGCCCTCAAGGGCGCTGGATGCAAAACCTTTTACAGCGCCCACCTTGAAGAAGGCGCCGCGGTGCGCGCGGCCCTTGGCCCCAATGTCCGGGTGGTGGTGATGCACGGCCCTAACCCGGGGACCGAACGCGATTTTGCCGTGAACAACCTTGTGCCGGTGTTGAGCTCGCCCGGGCAAATTGCCTCATGGTGCAACTTTGCGCAGGCCAATGACGTTCTTATGGAGTCCATCGTGCAGGTGGACACGGGCATGAAGCGCCTTGGGCTCAGCGAAAAAGAGTTTGCGGAACATATGGACAGGGCTGATGCCTTCAACGGGTTAAATCCGCTGGCGTTGATGTCGCATCTGGCTTGCGCGGAAACGCCTGACCATCCGCTGAATGAAAAACAGCGTGCGCTCTTTGCGTCTATGCTCGCAACATTTAGGGGCAAGTTCGCCGATGCCAAAGGCACGCTGGTGAATTCGTCGGGCATTTATTTGGGCAATGCCTTTCATCATGATTTCGCCCGGCCCGGCGTTGCGCTTTACGGCGTCAACCCGACCCCCGGCCAATCCAATCCCATGATCCCGGTCGTACGCCTTCAGGCTAAAATTCTTCAGGTCCACCGCGTCGACGCCGCGGCACCGGTCGGCTATGGAGCGACATTTCAAACCTCCGACGGCGCAAAGCTAGCCACCGTTTCAGCTGGTTACGCAGATGGGATATTAAGATCGTTGGGAAACGCCGGGCACGCGTACTTGGGGGAATTTCGTGTGCCGGTAGCCGGGCGGATTTCGATGGATTTAACCACTTTCGACGTTTCCAACGTGCCTGATTCCGTTTTGGACGCGGCGAGTGTTCTAGACCTCATCGGCACACAGTATACATTGGATGACGTTGCGAAGGACGCAGGCACGATTGGTTATGAAATCCTGACGGCCCTCGGCCATCGCTACCACCGGCGCTACCTTCCGGCTCAACCCAAGTAAAGACGCGGCGCACACCATGAACTTCCTTGCTCCCATCGGCCGCGTTGCTCTGGCGTTCCTCGGCCACCTAGGCCGGCTGACCCTCTTCGCGCTGACGTCGCTGTCTCATTGCGTGCGCCCGCCGTTCTACCCGCGCCTCGTCGGCAAGCAGATGATCGACATCGGCTATTACTCCCTGCCGGTGGTCGGCCTGACCGCGGTGTTCTCGGGGATGGTACTGGCGCTGCAAAGCTATACAGGCTTTGCGCGCTTTGCCGCGGGCAGCGAAAACGCAGTGGCCAATGTCGTCGTGGTGTCGCTGACGCGCGAATTGGGTCCGGTGCTGGCGGGCCTGATGGTGGCTGGGCGCATCGGCGCATCCATGGCCGCCGAAATCGGCACAATGCGCGTGACCGAACAGATCGATGCGCTCACCACGCTGTCCACCAATCCTTATAAGTATCTCGTCGTGCCGCGCTTGCTGGCCGGTCTTTTGATGCTGCCGCTGCTGGTGCTTGTGGCCGATATCATCG
>Ga0181593_10000905_pt1 | contig 26528 bp, 33 predicted proteins | sample 071ome_19_FD_133756 | JGI IMG/M metagenome (GOLD analysis project Ga0181593, IMG submission 133756) | Coastal salt marsh microbial communities from the Groves Creek Marsh, Skidaway Island, Georgia - 071413AT metaG (megahit assembly) | ecosystem: Environmental > Aquatic > Marine > Intertidal...
CCCATATCTTTAAACGGCCCATTAAAATAAGGAAACTGATTTCTAAATTCACGAATCGCTATGCCCAACGACTTAAACAATGCACGATCAACATCATTCCAATGCGGTTTACCGCTCACAACCAAATCGGTGGAACGCTTTATTGAAATATCTTGGTCAGCTAATTGCCCAATACGCCCTTGATATTGATCTTCCTTATGCAATTCAAATCTCGCAATGGCATCATCACAAAACTCTTTTGATAGAGCTTGTTTTTTTTCGAAGATAAAACTATTTTCTTTAACTTCACATATTGTCGCCAATTTTGAATGTTTTACTTTATTCATTTTTGCCTAGAGAACTGTTTTCAATAAATTGCTCAATATGAAGCTCAGTCTTATTACTCAAATACATCACCAAAGCATCACTACAAATTTTACCCCAATGTGCTTGACTTAACTTTATCCAATTATCCAAATAAGCCATATCATTTGTTTCACACCAATGCTTGTATGCAACCAAAAATGATGGACACATTTTTTTACGTAATGGACTCATGTTTGCTGCATAAAAATGTATTGATGCTTGCTTGTCTTCAGCAATCAATGTTGGCAACATGACTAATGTATCTGCATAAAAATCTTTTGCGGCTCTTAACATTAAATCTAGCCGCGTGCTTGTGATGCCAGATAGAAAATCTTTCCACTTACTACCAAGAGTGTTCGAAGTATCAATTTCACCTTTCTCATGCAGTAAAATTGAATACATCTCTGTTTCTGTCATTTCATCAAGCGCTTTATCGACATTTTTTTTGAAGTCGTAATATGAAAAAGCACGACTAGCTGCATTTTCTATTTTATGCCATTGCCACTCCTGCAGTTTCTCCCACAACATACGACGAATAGATTCTTTACGTAAAAATATTTTATTTTGTAGTGTCATTGCTGGTGGAGAACTCAAATCACGCGCGCATTCTTCTGAAGCTATAACAACTTCGTAATCATCAATTGTCTTTGTCATATCTAATTTGCCAAGAAAAAAATGAGGTACGGATCTAGCACCAATTCCACCACTGTAAACTAAACCTTGTGGTTTTAATGCCTGATTAATTAAATCAGTATCAAATGGATCATAGCATTCACCATTTATTTTTAGTGATTCAAAAGGCTGTTCATCTAACTCATCCCACAATGACTCTCTTTGTGTGACCCATTCACCAACTTCTTCCTTGGTAAGCATGTCGTTGAAAGAATAGCCTTTATCCCAGCGGCAGTATTCACGCATTTTCATAAGATATATGCACAATGTGAAGTTACCTGCATGTCTGGCATCAACAATATTGCAATTATGTTGCACAGCATCACAAAGAGACTCGGTAAACACTTATGACCTCTGTATAATAAATAAATTAGATATTACCTTAGCATTAAATAAATACACAGTTTTAAACTATATAAGTAATAAGGATTTTTAAATGGCTAGAATTAAGGCCAAATGGAACCAAAAAAATCGTGAACGCACACCTGAGCAAATTGCTTCAGCTGTTGGCTTCAATACCTGGCTGTTAGCCGCTGAAGCTTGTCTTAATCACGAAAATGAAGGATTTGAAACGAATACCCAATCTCAACGATTAGACGTAATAAGCGAATACCTTGCTTTTGCGCTACATCTTGTTGACCGCATGACCTATGGTGAGCTCGAAGAAGAAGAACGCGTGCGTTTTATTAACTCACTTGGCGTCAACTTGGCCACGTTAGTTCATTCAAATCGCATAGACGCTAACGGCCCTGGTGAGTATCGCTCGCAGTTTATCGAACTGCTAAACAAACGCATGGATGAATACTCTGAGTGCAATTATGACAAGGATAGCGGCCCGGGTTTCAATTTAAAACGAACATTAGGCAACCATGTTATGTCAGTGATGGGAGAGAAAGATAATAAATGGATACCCGACTATGTGATTGATGTAGAAGCACCAAAAATTGTAAAAGGAATGAATCGAATTATGGATGGGATGGGAGAATCACTAGAAGATGCCAACTTTGATATGCCGCCAATTCCACAAGGAGGCACTTGGGGTGAGGGTTAAAATTTTATCACTCTTTATTATATTTCTATTAACAAACACCTGCTTTGCGAATTCAACACCAAAAAAGCAATTAGAAAAAAATCACTGTGCATATGGCTCACATAAAGAATTATATCAATTTTTTACTGAAAAAGATTACGTGGTTATTGCTCAAGGCAAGCGCATTCAAGCCAATGGAAAAACAAAAGATTTTGCTGATGTTTTATTCTTAGTTTCTCCTGATAGCGCTTACTTTCATGCTGTCACCTTATCAGGAATCAAATATGACCACTTCAAAGCGTGTATCTATACATCCGCCAGAGAAATAGATTTTCAGTTCGCTTCCCCCATACCCAATTTATTAGAACGCAGAAATCGTGAACACTTGGTATTTTTAATAAACGATATACCAAAAGATGCCCTATGCCCGACTCAGGACTCTTCATGCATGCCATGGAGTCAATGGTCTATACTGCTAAAACAAACTTTTATACTCAGCGCCTATTCATATCCAAATAATGAGGCTTCTGACCCCTATGACGAGATAGTTGAACTCACATTAGATGGTAAAACGATTACGCCAACACGCGGAGTATTAACAGAACATGCTCGTGTTAAATATGCATTGAGGTTGCGCAATGCACTAAAAGAATCCAGTTCTGACCTAAATGCTGCTAAACAAGCATATATCCAAATACATACTGAAGTTGACCACAAACTACCTCTGGTCTTTCTATCAGTTGATAAAAATAGGCACTGGGAAATTATTCAAATCAATCGTGAAAATGGTCTAGCTAACATCATATTGCAAGGAATCGCATTGCAACTCTACCCAATGAAACAGAGTGAATACGAAGAGCTACTTCAGGAAGAGTAGCATCTAATATCAATTTGGTTCGTCACCATAGTGGATGTTTTATCGTAGCAGTTTCTCCATCGGCCATGTCTAAGGCATTAAATACTTCAACTTGATGAAAACCAAACGACTCAAGTAACTGTTCTAGCAACATTCGTGTTAAAGGAGATGTTGTACATAACAACTCAGAACTATTTTGCACATCTGATTTATCACGACCTTCAAATTTTGCTTCATAGTAAGCACCACATTTTGTGATCATTACAAACAAATCCATGTTTTCATTAGGCAATCCCAGGAAATCATTCATATTAGTTTCTTGCTCTTTTCCATACATTTATTACATATATTAATACCAAACATACCGATATTTAAACTTCATTAATTTGATCAAAATAAACAAGATAATATTGAAAACTAACTTGCTGGCGTCTTTGCCCGCCAATTTGTACATATTTCTAGCCTATTATGGCCGCCGAACGGTTGGCTATAACTGTAGCAAATCTGTACAACATCGCTTATAGTGCTAACTGCTACAGATTTTGTAATTGGCAATAATAGTTGTTCCCTCAGTGTTACCTCTTGATTTCCTGTTTCACCTCCTGTACGCAACATTCTTTTTTAATAATTAAAGGTAAATTTTTTTATGGCTACAGGTAGTGTTAAATGGTTCAATGAATCAAAAGGCTTTGGTTTTATTTCACAAGATAATGGAGAAGCAGATGTTTTCGTTCACTATAGTGCAATTGAAGGCTCTGGCTTTAAAACTTTAAAAGAAGGTCAACAAGTCACTTTTGAAGTAGAAAACGGACCCAAAGGCCCGCAAGCAACAAGTGTTGCTGCAGCCTAGAAAAAACTTATCGGCTAAGCGATAAGCTAGTTCGATACGCAGAGCCCCGTACAAACGGGGCTCTTTTTTTCTGGCTTTAACAAGCCTCCACACTCATATGTTGGAGCGAATATGAAAAAATTGTTTATTGGCAACTTGCCGGCCAGTACTAAGACAGAAGAGCTAGAAGACCTATTTTCTGAATATGGAAAAGTACGCTCATCTAAGCTCGTGGTAGATGTGTTTTCAGGTCAGTGTAAAGGCTTCGGATTCATTGAAATGGAAGGGCATGAAGCTCGTGCTGCCATTGCTGGATTGAATGGCAAAGACTTCAATGGGAAACCACTAAAAGTAAATTTTGAGACCCCGAAAAATAATCGTCGCGGCGGACGATACTAATCTAGTCTTCGATAAAACAAAAAAACCGCTTTATTATTAAAGCGGTTTTTTTATCTGAATTAAGTATTATTAAAACTTAAGACTTCACCCAATTCGTCATATTGTCAGTAGACTTTTCCTGACCATCCTCATAACCAGCCGTGTAAGCATCAGTCACACGTTGTTCTTCACGTTCTGGATGACCTAAGTATCCACCTTGCCAACCCAAAACATATTCTGGGTCTACACCTTTCTCTTCCATTTGAGTGATTGCATCACGATACGCTTGATCCATAGTAAATACTCCTATTTGTATTAGCTAATTTCTATTAAATAATCTACGCAAATTAATTTGCTTGAAAACATTTCATCGCCTTACCATTGGCAATAACTTTACTGACCATATCAGCGGCATGTGCCAATGAGTCAGCACGGCCTAAATGATTAAGCATGATTGACGCTGAATAAGTTAAACAATCTTTAGCTGGTCCTTGCTTTCCATCTAGCGCTTCTAAACCCGCTTGTGCACTAGCTTTAGAAAGCTCTTCAACATCTACAATATCTTCACCATTAACATCCTTCTGAACCAATGAATCAGGGATCGGCACACAACGAACATTTTGCTCAATGCTAGCATCCGCAGCATGTATATCAGCTTCCTTCAGTTCACCTTGTGTACCATGATACTCAAAGTACTTGGCAGGTTTATTCAATGCGGGCGTCACTCCACCTTCAACACCTCTAACCAATACTGCCGAGTCATAACCTGCTAACTTTGCTAAGCGCTCATACACCGGTGGATAAGGTTTGTGTACATAACCCGTCATTAAATGCGTTGTCAATTTTCCACATATGGGTTTTGCCAATACCTCAACTGTTGTGAGTACTGGACGCTTAATAATTCTTTTTCTAAGTGGCACTAGATCATGCAGAGGTTTACAGAATTGCGCCTGATCCACATAAGCCCATCCAATTTCCGGATTATTTATTTTTTCTACAGCCTGCGTTGTGTTTAAGTCCACATCAATACCTGCAGCACGTAATACTTTTCTATGCGTCACACCAAATTTAGGTCCAACTTCTTCTAAACCATGACTCATTGCTGGTACATTGCATGCTGATAGAACCGCAGGCAAAAATGCACTCACAGGTGCACCTCGCATATAGCCATCATATGGTTCAGCAATATCAACAACCGTATCAACCTCAGCGGTTACCCGATCTGTAACATCTAATATTGCTTGTAAACTGCCTCCATTTTCTTCATCAGTCTCACGCTTCATACGAAGCGCAATTAAATAAATACCTGCTTGAACTGGATCTGTGACATTTTCTAGGATGTAATTCATCACCAATCGTGACTCTTCAAATGACAGATCTTTACTGTACTCTGGGCCTGTAGCTACTCGCCCTATCGCACTTCGCATAAATGCGTCTATTTGCTGCTGCGATTCTTTTAATACTGCTGCCATTGTCTCTCACTAGATCCTTGTAAAGGGCAGGCAGCATACAAAATGTCCATACGTATCAAAATATCTCTATGGAGGGGCGATTAAGCCATTGAATAATATGAATTTTTTTACAATAGATTAGACACTCATCAGAGGTATTCGGTGTCTAGTTGGTTTGATTTAAACTTAGCATATTAATAACAGACGATTTGAGTTTTTCTATGGAAGAAGCCGAAGAAATTGATTTCGCCAGTGGCATACAGTCATTTGAATCCAAACATTTCTCACGCGCAATGCAATTGTTGTCTCCATTGGCAGAAAAAGGATATGCCGATGCACAGCATCGTGTCGCCATCATGTGCCAGAATGGATTGGGCGTAGTAGAGAGTCCTGATGCTGCATATAAATGGATGAGTGCTGCCGCAGAACAAGGACATGCACTTGCTCAACACGGCCTTGGCTTTATGTATATGGAAGGCGACTGCGTAGAACAAGATGGAGAAAAAGCAGTGTATTGGTTTACTAAGGCAGCCGAACAAGGGTTGGCTGGTTCACAAACCACTTTAGGTATGATGTACGAACAAGGAACCTTGATTGAGAAGGACGAAGAAAAAGCGAACGAGTGGTATAAGAAGGCAGGCTTCTAATTTAGGACTTTTGATTTATTCAGAAACTTTGTTAAAAATGCTTCGTAATGCTCATGTATTAATTTACACACTCCGCTTACTCAACATTTTTGCCTCGTCCCTTACAAATCTAGATGACGCTACGCTAATAAATCAAAAGTCCTAAACTCGTAACTATTTTTCAGAGTATGACATTCTCAAATAACTTAATCAGAGTACTATTAGCGCTCCGTGAAAACGTTATGAGCGCCGCAAATAGTAGACAAAAATAAGTGAGAAAACGGAGTTTATAAATGATAAATAAGTATTTTGAACTTATTTCAACAATCTATTTGCAAGCGCAATAGTTTTCATGGAGTGATAAATGAGACCCGCACACCTATTTACAGTCCTAGATAAAGAATTCCACGGCACAACCGAAGGGCAACACACACCTGTGATGTTGTGGGGACCACCAGGTGTTGGCAAATCACAAATTGTTGCTCAAGTGGCAGAACGCAATGCTGTACCCATGATTGATATTCGCTTATCTCAAATGGAACCCAGTGATTTACGTGGCATTCCTTTTCGTATTGACAATAGCGTTGAATGGGCTATACCTGCTATGTTGCCTGACTCACAACGTCATGGCGAGAAAGGCATACTATTTTTAGATGAGATTACATCTGCCGCACCCAGTGTATCAGCAGCCGCTTACCAATTAATCCTAGATCGTAGACTTGGACAATATGAAGTACCCAACGGTTGGGCAATTCTTGCGGCGGGTAATCGGCAAGGCGATCGTGGTGTGACTTATACCATGCCAGCTCCTTTAGCCAATCGCTTTTCACATTACGAAGTTGATACGAACTTGGACGATTGGGTTGCATGGGCTTATACCAATAATATTGATGATCGCATCATTGCATTCTTACGCTTCCGACCAGACTTAATTTTTGATTTTGATGCTGCACAGAATCCAATGGCATTCCCTTCTCCCCGTTCATGGGAATTCGCTCATCGTGCTTTGCAAAAATTTATTGATCAGGGCTCTATATTACTAGAAACATTACAGGCATGTGTAGGCGCAGCTGCGGGTGTTGAACTTAATGCTTTCATCGCTAATTTGGATTCCATGCCTAACATTGAAGACATTGTTAATGGGCAAGAAGTCCCTGTCCCGGGAGAAATAGACTTACAGTATGCTGTTGCCTCTGCTTTAGTTGGACAAGCAATTCGAGTTAATCATTCAGATGATGCGGCAACATTACAAGGCAATATTTTAAATTACGCCCATAAATTCCCGCAAAAAGAAATGGGCGTGATGATGATTTCTGATATGCATCGTGCAATTGGCGAAAAAATATTTTCATTGCCAGAATTTGCTTCTTGGGCAGATTCTGTTGCAGATCTTATGCTTTACGACAACTAAAGATAAAAAGTTACCACCACTTGAGCAATAACAGCGACAATTCAGTTGACACTAAACTTGCAGCTGCTCGCACTCGACTCATTTTAGACAAGCCTTTTTTAGGGGCACTTGTATTACGTATGCCATTAGAAATGGCTGACCCCGGCTGGTGTACTACTGCAGCGACGGATGCAAAAAAGATCTACTATAATTTTGAATACATTAACCAATTACATAGCTCTGAAACTCAATTTGTATTAGCCAAACAAGCACTACACTGCGCACTCTCTCATTTCGCTCGTCGCGGACATCGAATCAAACATCGTTGGGATTTGGCTTGCGAATATGCAGTGAATCCAATTTTATTAGAAGAAGGTTTTACTGCACCGCCAGGAACATTAATCGAAGAAAGTTTTTCTGGTATGACTGCTGAAGAAATTTATCGTTGCCTACAAGATAAAGAAGATGGAGATGCCGACTCATCGAATACCGAAGATGAAGGCAATGATGAATCTACAGACCCTACAGACACTGATGAACCACCCCCTTCAGACAAGCCACGCAATAATAATGAATCTGATGCTAATTCTGAAACTGACAATAAGGGTGCGCCTCAACCTGCTAGTATGAGTCAGCAAGAAATGGATAACTTATCTGTTCAATGGCAGCAACGCTTAGCAGGTGCAGCACAACAAGCACAACAAGCAGGTAAATTAAGTACATCCATGGCGCGTATGGTTGAATTCATGCTACAACCTAAACTACCTTGGCGCGCTCTGCTTGCAAGACATATGACTGCAACTGCTAGAGACGATTACAATTATTCTCGCCCTTCATCACGTCGAGGTGACCCTTCTATTTATCCCAGCTTACGTAGCTCACAAGTCAATATGGTGGTAGCTATTGATGTTAGTGGTTCAATTGATGATGAGGAGATGAATGAATTTATGTGCGAAGTTGATGCGATTAAAGGACAGCTACGCGCACGTATTAGTTTATTAATCTGTGACGCCGAACTTGCACAGGGTTCACCATGGATATTTGAATCATGGGAAGAATTTGCTCTTCCAAAAACATTTAGTGGCGGCGGCGGAACAGATTTTAGACCTGTATTTGATTGGGTTGAAAAACAAGATCAGGCTCCTCAGCTGCTCGTTTACTTTAGTGACTGCATAGGCAGATTCCCGGAATACCAACCACATTATTCTGTAATTTGGCTAGTCAAAGGAAATGCATCAGTACCATTTGGTCAACGCATCCAATTAAATTAATGAACTTATCAGATCAAGATCAACTAAGGCTTAACGTATTATTAGCCCAGTCATTACATGCCATACGTATTGATGAGTCTCGTATGGAACTACATGCATTATCTGATAAGGGCGAAGCTAAAGTTAATTTACATGCCAACTGTAAAGATGAAAAATATCTAAAACTTGTTCGTCAGTGGCTTTCTACACAAGTTCTGGGTTCACCTGGTGGCTACCCAGTATTTCTAAAACGTTGGACACGCATGGGTCAAGCACGTGATTACAGCTTAGAAAAATTATTATTGCTTGGTGAGCCTGAAGCGGTTGTTGCCGTTGTTCATGCTAACGGCCTGACTAATGAAATTGCGCGTCGCGCATGGTGGTGTGCGCCAAGCTCTGAAACAGCTCGTTGTTTACTTGAGAGCAATCATGTTGCTCAAGGATCTATGGGGCCGGAGCTTGCAAATTTTTTAGTTGAGTTTTTACCATTTGAAGAATCATCTAAAGCCATGATGAGTTCTGTGAGACTTATTTTACAGAGCAACCTTGTCGACGAAGAAACCAAACAAGACATATGGAAACGAGCTAAACGGCGTAACGCATTTTATGTAGGTTTCATCAAACAATGTCCAGATTCCTTACCGTTAGAATCGGAGGCACACCCTCAATTTGACACAGTCAATCATTTGGATAAATCGAATATACTTGCGAAAAAACTCGCGAGGCTTTTCAGCCCTCAAGGTCAGGCAGTCATAGAAACTATCAAAGTCGTCATAAACAAACCTAACGATCAAGATGTTGCTGTTGAGATATTTAACACAATTGGAGAATATTGCAGTATTGACTCAGAAGACAAATACCGTTGGCGAGACATTAACGAGCTTGAACAATTTATACCAAATCGATGCGATCAACACAAAGACGACATCAACCATATTACTAACACCTGGCCAGATGCTATGCCATCGATACATGCATTATTATATTTATCTATGATTAGCGAATCGTTGCTTGATCCTATATTTGGCGTCACGGACGCAATAGGATCTGTGATGCGCAAACGTATTTCACATCTAACTGATTCCATTATAAAACAACTCGACATGTTAAAGCCTAAATGAGCCTTCTTCCACTTTTCATTGATATAAAAAATAAACCATGCTTGGTCATAGGTGGTGGCACTATTGCTTACAGAAAAGTAAAAATGTTAAGCAAAGCAGAAGCTAATATTACTATAGTTGCACCAGATATTTGTTCACAACTTAAATCGCATTGTGAAAAAACAGGGATATCCATTAAATCACGAGAATTTGATGACAAGGACATCAATAATCAAGTATTAGTGATAGCTGCTACTGATAACAAATCATTAAATAAACATATAAGCGACTTGGCTAAACAACAAAATATTTTGGTTAATGTTGCAGATGATTTCAAACATGGTGATGTTGTACTCCCATCAATTATTGATCGTGATCCTATACAAATTGCAGTCACCACAGGCGGCGCTTCACCAGTACTTGCTCGCTTACTACGTAGAAATCTAGAACGTTGCACACCATCTGCTTATGGTTCATTAGCTTCGTTAGTAGAAAAATATCGTCAAACTACAACTGAACAAATTACTGACAATGATTCACGAAGACGATTTTGGGAAGAAGTATTGCAAGGCCCTATTGCAGAGATGGTACTTGCCGGCAAATCCTCCGAAGCAGAAGAAGCGCTGAACAAAAAGCTTAAGAATAAAGATTTTATAAATAATGATACTGGTGAAGTTTATCTGGTAGGTGCAGGCCCTGGTGATCCAGATCTTCTTACATTTCGTGCTTTACGATTAATGCAGCAAGCTGATGCTGTTGTCTACGACCGCTTAGTTTCAGATCAAATCATGAATCTTGTAAGAAAAGACGCTGAAAAAATCTATGCGGGTAAACAACGTTCAAATCATGCGATACAACAAGAATCGATTAATCAGTTATTAGTTCGCTTAGCCAAAGAAGGCAAACGTGTACTTCGTCTGAAAGGTGGAGACCCATTTATCTTCGGACGCGGCGGAGAAGAGATTGAAACATTAATGGAAGAAGGTGTTCATTTCCAAGTTGTGCCTGGTATTACAGCGGCAGCTGGTTGTGCTTCATACTCCGGCATTCCATTAACGCATCGGGATCATGCACAAGCATGCATTTTTGTCACTGGTCACTTAAGAGATGGAACAGTGAATCTCAATTGGAAAATGCTTGCACATGCAAATCAGACATTAGTCTTCTATATGGGATTGCATGGACTAAGCATCATTTGCGAGCAGTTAACCAAACATGGGCTTGATTCTGATACTCCAGCTGCGTTAATTACTAAAGGTACAATGCCTGATCAGAGAGTACTAATTGGTGACTTATCGAGTTTATCTAATTTGGTAGACGAACAACACGTACAAGGCCCTACATTAATTATAGTTGGCTCGGCTGTTTCACTACATACCAAATTACATTGGTATCTAACGGAACAGGAAATTAAAGCTTAGGAAGCGCTTGTAGAGCGTCTCCTTGAGAACGACGCTAAACCAATAATGCCTGTCGCTAATAAATAGAATGCTGCCGGTATAGGAATCGGCGCCGGTGTTCCTTTACTAGCAAAGAACTCTACCCCTGCTTTACACCACCCATGATCGCCAGCACTGTTACCATTTGCATACTGAGGGCATAACTCAGCAAATGTTTTTTTAGGATTAAAAACTGTTCTTAAATTATCACGATCTGCAAATAGTTCGTCAGCAGTAGTGTAATCATTAGGATCATAGAATAGTGCCCACCCCCATTCGCGCACTCTTCTATGAGTCACCACAGTTTCCTCATATGATGCACCACGCGATAAATCTACAAAAATATTCATATCACGTAAAATTTCAGGAGCATTGTCATTAAAGGTACCAAGAACATAGTTTTTAACATTGTTAAAACCACGCTTAATAAAACCTTCAGTGATAGTTACAAATTCAAGTACACCTTGGATATTTGATAAAGTCCCAGCTGATTCGTCATAGTCACCTAATACTGTGCCTCTTGAGTCCAGATCAATACAGTTATGAACTTGCATACCTTGGCCGAACAAGTTTGCTTTATATTCAATCATGGCTGCTGACGCTTGGCCGCCAAACAACAGTACTGACAACAAACTTGTTGTAGTGATTAGTCTTTTTGTTGTTTGTATGTAATGTTGTAACATTATGTAACTCACTGTAATTAATTATATTTATATTTAACTATACTGACATGTCATGAGCACTAAACTTACTGTGAAGTTAATCACATAAGTCTGCCATCATGTTTTAGAGGTAATCATTTACCGATGGTTGGTAATATAATATTTTACCATTTAAACAACTACGCACTTATTGCACTCTACGCTGGGCATTATCCAAACCAATGTTAAATCTAGATGAAATAAATATGACTATATAGTCACCCAATCGCTTACTAGATACTATGTATTGTCTTAAATTACTGATAATTTTGTAATAATTAACTCTTTCATTTAATGAGATTTTTTTATGAATTTATTACTACAATAACTATAATATTCTGATGTTTTAGCGATAACACTTTGATCGCTAGTACTCATTTTAAAACGATTATAATTTATTCATGCATAAGCACCTTATACTCATCGCAATAGGAATATCATTATTTATGATGAAGACTTTGTTTGCTCAAGAATTGCAAGTTGGAGACCAGGCGCCTAACTTTAGCCTACAGGATCAACATGGACAGACACATAACTTGGCCGATTATCGCAACCAATGGATTGTCTTGTATTTTTATCCTAAAGACGACACACCTGGCTGCACAAAACAAGCATGTGAATTTCGTGATGATTACAAAGCATTGCGCGCAAACAATACACAAGTGATCGGAATCAGTGTCGACAATACAGAAAGTCATGCCGAGTTTGCAGAAAAATACAGCCTTCCATTTCCATTGCTAGCTGATATTGGTGGCAATATAGCTAAACAATACCAAGCTTTCATAAATTTAGGTGTCATTAAATTAGCTAAGAGACATACGTTTATTATTGATCCAGAAGGGATTATTCGAATGGTTTATAGAAAAGTTGATGTTTCTTCTCATAGCGACCAAATACTTTCTGATTTAAATAAACTTCAGTCTTAAAAAATCATGTATGATTATGTACAACTAAATCTTGGAAAATTTATTTAGAAAACTTTAATTTTTAATTTAGCGGTGTAGGTGTCCACTTCTTAATCATTAAGAAGTTGGGTGAAACAGGGAATCTGGTGTAAAACCAGAGCTGCCCCCGCAACGGTAACCAACTTAAAATAATAGGCAACATGCCACTGTGTTAATTCATGGGAAGGCGTCTATTTTGAGTCAACAGTACTCATGAAAACGTCATGAGCGCTGCAAAGAGTAGGCAAGAATAAACAAGAAAGCGGAGCTTATTTTAATAAGCGAACATTTTAGTTTATTTTTAACAACCTATTTACAAGCGTAATAGTTTTCAAAAGTTGGGAGCCCGGAGACCGGCCTACAAATCGCACAGCAAATTGCGGTGGGCGATTCGGGCTGTTTGAACTTCACACTATGTCAGCATTTGCCGTTGCATCTTTAGGTGTGCGGTTTACGCAATCTATTTTTATTCACTGCGTTTGCTCGTCTTTTCTACTTAAGTTAAGGAGAATGAATGAGCTACATACGCAACATATTTTTAATTTCAACACTTTGCTTCATCATTAGCGTTAATGCTGATGATCAACTTCCCCTCATGACGATAAGTGCTAGTAGAACAGCAGTTGCAGTCAATGAATCTGGCAGTTCTGTCACTATTATTGATCAACAAGCTATAAAACAGCGGCAGGTATCTTTTGTTAAAGACCTATTAAGAGATGCCCCGGGGACAGCTATCAGCCAAAATGGCGGCGCCGGTACCTTCAGTCAATTACGTGTACGTGGTGCTGAAGCGAATCACACATTAGTGCTCATTGACGGTATCGAAGCCAATGATATTGCTCTTGGCAGTGAGTTTGATTTTGCTAACTTGTTAAGTTGTGGATTAGAAAGTATTGAAGTATTACGCGGCCCACAAAGTTCTCTTTGGGGTAGTGATGCCTTAGCCGGCGTGGTCAATATACAAAGTAAAAAAGGCTCAGGGCCACTTCATATTGAAAGCACATTTAATGGGGGTCGTTTCGATACACGACAGAACTGCACGGGGATAAATGCCGGAAATAATCTTCATAATTTTTCATTGTATGGTTCATACTTTGAGAATAATGGTACAAATATTTCTGAGCAAGGCTCTGAAGAAGATGGTTATCGAAATACAACTCTTAACTTTAACTATGGCGTGAATCCTTCAGATCACCTCAGTTTTAAAGTATTTGGCAGGCATACAGATTCTAGCGTAGAAATTGATGGCTTTGCATTTGATCCAATCACTTTCACATCTACACTAGTTGATGCTGATATGAACACAGACACTATTCAAAATTATTTTCGTTTTAATAGTCGGCTGGATACTTTCAATGGCTTAATCACTCATTCCACAAACATAAGCCTAACTGACACACAAAATAAAAATTTCACAGATGGCAACAAAACATCTCAAACAGAAGGTCAAAAACTTAAGCTAGATTACCAGGCAAGTTTATTCCATAGCACAGAGAACACAGACCATACATTTACATTGGCTTTTGAGCGTGAGCGCGAACGCTTTGAGCAGACCGGCACAGCCAGTGCATTTGGCGATCCCAATCAACGTCAAAAAATCTATAACAGTGGTTATATAGCTGAATATAAAACTGACATATTTGATCAATGGTTTGTTAATGCGTCTGTTCGCAAAGATGATAACGATGAATTTAAGGATAGAACCACTTATCGAATATCAACTGCATATAATCCAAACTATTCAAATACTAGTTTTCATGCTGCTTACGGTAGAGCGATAAAAAATCCCGGATTTACAGAACGTTTTGGATTCACACCTGATACTTTTGCAGGTAACCCCAACTTAAAACCAGAAAAATCTACAGGGTGGGAAGCAGGTATATCTCATGCTTTCTCAAATAAATTTGAATTGGGAGCAACAATATTTTCTGAAGAATTAGAAGATGAGATTAACGGCTTCTTTTTCGACCCTGATCTCGGCATGTTAACAGCCATCAATTTAGAAGGTGAAAGTGATCGTAAAGGATTAGAACTTTCATTCTTTATCCAACCACTAGAGAGTTTAGAGCTTACCGGCAGCTATACATATATTGATTCAAGACAACCAGATGCCACAGGAAAAACATCAGAAATTCGTGTTCCTGGTAACACAGCCTCGGTTAATGCTAATTATAAGTTTTTATCTAATAAAGCTAATTTAAATTTGAAAATAAATTACGTTGGCGATCAATTTGATAATAATTTTAGTGTCTCTCCAAGCGTGAGAGAAAGTCAACACGACTATACACTGGTGAATTTAGCGGGCGAATATAGAGTCAATAAGTGGTTAACACTACAAGCACGAATTGAAAATTTATTCGACACTGAATATCAAGACGTCATTGGCTATGAAACCCAAGGCATCAATGCACACATCGGTATTAAATTACAAAACAACTAGACACATAAGAGTGAGTCATGAATAGCAATACACATATCAACAAGATTCTACCAACGTTTATTTATGGCTTAATCATTTTTACAGTGCTTTCGAGATTGTTTCCTCATCCTTTTAATTTTACATCAGTCGGTGGTCTTGCATTGTTTGTTGGCGCATTTATGCCTCTTCGCATTGCTTGGATAGCGCCAATATTTACTTTACTTATAACCGACTCTATCTCTGGGTTCTACGAGCCTCTTGTAATGCTATTCGTCTACTTAGGATTTGCTTGCTGCACATTAGTTGGACATTATATTTTATATGTACGAAGAAATATCCTACGCATAACATCTTCATCCTTCGTTAGCGCACTAGTATTTTTCATCATTTCAAATTTTGGTTTTTGGTTATCTGGAAATTATTATCCACTCACATTAGATGGTTTAGTTGATTGTTATATTCGTGCAATACCTTATTTTAAATATACACTAGCAGGAGATGTTCTATACACATTTTTCCTGTTTGGCTGTTATGAATTTATATTAATCAGCCTCCGTTTAAATCAGCAAAAAATTGATAAATTTTAAACTACATGCGAATTGCATCATTATTGCCTAGCGCCACTGAAATTCTTTGCCTACTTGGGCTACAAGATTCAATTGTAGGAATAACACATGAATGCAATTATCCATGCAATTTAGGTCATATCCCCATTGTTACTAAAACCAGTATTCCTCACAACTTATCAAGCAAAGAAATTGATATTAAAGTTCGCGAGGCTCTAATAACTAGCAATGCTATATATACACTAAATTATGAATTGCTTGATCAATTATAACCTGAATTACTTGTGACTCAGTCACTTTGTAATGTATGCGCGGTAGACAAAAATGATGTTCTTGATATTGCAGATAAATTATCTTCCAATCCGAAAATTATAAATCTTGAACCCACCACTTTAAATGATATGTATACCACTATAGAAATGGTGGGAAGCGCCACTAATTGCATTGATCGGGCACAAAAAATTATCAGCGATATGAAACACAGAGTGAGCGCTATCGCTGAGTCTGCTAACAATGCTGCTAAAATTTCGGCATCGCTACGAATAGTGTATTTAGAGTGGATAGACCCTCTATTTAATTCTGGTTATTGGATATCAGAATTAATTGAAATTGCAGGTGCTAAAGATTGTTTGGGTGATATCCATTCTCCAGCCAGATGTATCCAATGGAATGATGTCATGAATGCAGATCCCGATGTATTAATAATTGGATGCTGTGGTTACGATATGCAAAGAACAATGCAAGATATTCCTTTACTGAAAAGAAATCCTGGCTGGAATACTCTAAAATGCGTCAAAAACAGAAGAGTTTATATTGTAGATGGCAACAGTTACTTTAGTCGACCTTCACCACGTTTAATCGAGAGTTTAGAAATATTAAATCTCATGTTACATTCTGATAAACAATTTTCTAATCCTCTCTATACAATTATTAATTAATGTAATGGGCAATCGACTAAGTAAAATTTATACTCGCACTGGTGATGATGGTACAACTGGCTTAGCCACTGGTGAACGGGTAAGTAAGAGTTGCTTACTAATAAAAGCACAAGGTGACCTGGATGAACTTAATGCTAATCTTGCATGCGTGATTGCAAGCGGAGTAAGTGAGAATATCAGAAAGCTCATTATTACCATACAGCACCATTTATTTAATATAGGCGGAGAATTAAGTGCACCTCAATGCATCCTCACACAAGAGAATGATATTGTATGGTTAGAGCGTTGGATTGATCATTTCAATGAAACTTTACCCCCCCTTAAAGAATTCATTTTACCAGCAGGTAATTTAGCTGTTGCTCGTTGTCATGTCGCCCGCACAGTATGCCGAAGAGCTGAACGTCATTTAGTAGAATGGTCTCATTCTAATCACGTTAGAGCCGAGCTAGTCCAATACATTAATCGCTTAAGTGATCTACTTTTTGTCACTGCGCGAATTATAGAAAAGGAAAGTAACTGCACTTCAAATTACTGGAATAAAAATTTAGTTCCTCCTGAGCCATAGCGTGATGTTTAACAGTAAAATTCGATTTGGTATTGACCTAGGTGGCACAAAAATCGAGATTGTTGCTTTGGATGATAAAGGCAATGATGTTTATCGAAAGCGAACACCTACCCCACAAGGTAATTATCAAGAAACACTAAATTCTATATTCAACCTAGTTATCAATGCTGAATCCGAACTTGATATGGCAGGTTCTGTCGGCATATGTACTCCTGGCGCTATATCTCCATCAAGCGGTTTGTTACGCAACAGCAATTCAACTTGTTTAAATCAGAAACCTTTTCTTGAAGATATTCAGTCATTGTTACAGCGCGAAGTACGTATTGCCAATGATGCCAACTGTTTTGCTCTATCTGAAGCTAATGATGGAAATGCTCAAGACAGCAACATTGTTTTTGGTGTAATTGTGGGTACTGGTTGCGGTGGAGGAATCGTGATTAATAAAGCGTTGATAGACGGGCCCAATGCAATCACAGGAGAATGGGGACATAATCCACTTCCATATGCAGATGCTACCGAGTCTAATAGGCAATGCTGGTGCGGCAAACTAGCGTGTATTGAAACATTCTTATCTGGCAGCGGACTCACACATGATTATTTTGATCATACAGGCATTAAAAAAACATGCGAAAAAATTACACAAGATGCTCTAAATCAACATAGTGATGCCATTAATTGTTTACAACGCTATGAGGATAGAATGGCACGCAGCCTTGCTCTGGTAATTAATCTTTTAGATCCTCACACCATTGTATTAGGCGGCGGAATGTCAAACATTACTCAGCTATATAAAAATATACCAACGTTGTGGAAGAAATATATTTTTTCAGATAGTGTATCAACCAAATTAGTCCCTCCATTGTATGGAGATTCAAGTGGCGTAAGAGGAGCCGCATGGTTATGGAATTCATGAATAAAAAAGCCATATCAACTCCATCATGGCAATGGGTACTACTTATTATATTATTTCTTGCCTTCAGCCGTTTAATACCCCATCCGCCAAACTTCACTCCACTAGGTGCAATGGCTTTAATTGCAGGCGCAAATTTCAAAGACCTAAAGATTGCTTTAATTATGCCTATCTCAGCTATGTTAGTTAGTGATGTTCTATTAGGCTTTCATAGTTCAATGATATATGTATACAGTGCAGTAGCTGTTATCGTATTAGGTAGTTACTGGCTTATCAAACAATCTTCCGCATTAAGCATGACTATGGGTGCAGTTATCTCTGCAATAGTATTTTTTGTAATTACTAATTTTGGTGCGTGGTTGAGCCATGATATGTATGCGCATACATTTACTGGCTTACAGCAAGCTTATATAGCCGCTATTCCATTCTTTAAAAATACTTTGATTAGTAATTTACTTTTTACAGCTGTTGGATTTTATGCGTTAAGACAGTTACCTGAACGACATGTAGCTAATAGCTAGGTTACTTGACTACTTTCAGGTGAGCACGTTTAGTTGATGGATTATCTGGGTCTGGAGGTGGAGTAATTTCATTATCCTCACCGAACATCATGCCTTGTCCATTTTCTCTAGTGTAAATAGCAAGAACAAACCCAATAGGTATGTAAACCGACATGGGATCGCCACCAAAACGCGCATTGAATGTCACCGCATCATTATCAATTTGCAGATCTTGTGTTGCAGTAGGACTGATATTTAAAACTATTTTACCATCTTGCTCATATTGTCTTGGCACTTGCACAGACTCATCTTGAGCATCGACTAATAAATGAGGTGTCATGCCATTATCCAAAATCCACTCTAATATAGCGCGGATTAAGTATGGGCGAGTTGATGTCATTAGAATTTATCGTGGTCTGCTAGGATTAAACCTGTTACACGCGTTAGACTACGATAATATATAGAAGTTTAAAGTGGTCGCATCTCTAGTTCTTCTTCCGTCAAACTACTACGGAACGAAGGACGATCAAAGACTCTATTACTGTACTTAATAATCGGCTTTGCCTCGGCAGGAAGATTTACTCCCAAGCTTGGTAATCTCCAGAGCAATGGTGCAATCGAACAATCTACTAAACTAAACTCATCACTTAAAAAGTAAGGCTTAACGCTGAATATTTCGATCGAGCTAACTAGACTATCCTCTAAGATTTTTTTTGCTTGCTCTCTGGCAACTTCATCACCATGCAAGATGCTATCAATTGGTCCGTACCAATCTTTTTCTATATGGAATAAGGCCAAGCGTGACTTTGATCGAGATACTGGGTCGACTGGCATTAGCGGGGGATGAGGGAACCTTTCATCAAAATATTCCATGATGACTCGAGAATCATACAGCACCAAATCTCGATCTACCAAAGTAGGCACTGAATTGTATGGATTCAGTTCTGATAAATCTTCTGGTTTATTATTTTGATCAATCTGAACGACATCTGCCGTGATGTCTTTTTCAGATAAAACAATTCTTGTGCGATGACTTTGAATACTGGTAGGGTCTGAAAACAAAGTCATCACAGATCTTCGATTAGCGATCAACGCCATAGATATTCCAAATATTTAGTTATTATTTAGTGTATGTCTTTCCAGTAATCTCTCTTCATGAAGTAAACAAGTACTCCAAGTGCAGCGAGGAAGAATAATACTGCAACACCAATAGACTGACGTTTTAGCTTAATTGGCTCAGCCATATAAACCATGAAGTTAACAATGTCGACGACGGCCTGGTCGTACTCATCAGGGGTCATTTTACCTGGCACTGTAATTTCAAATAGCTCTTTTTTGTGGCCACCGTGACCATCATCAGCGTGTGAATCTTTTTCACCATGATGACCATCATCAACAAGTGTCTGCAAACCTTGTAATTCCCACAACACATGAGGCATTGACGTTCCAGGGAATTGCAAATTATTAACGCCTCGAGTCGCCGACTCATCAACGTAGAACGACTTTAAGAAACTGTAAATCCAATCAGCACCTCGTGAACGCGCACGCACACTTAGATCCGGTGGGGGTGCACCAAACCACTCTTTACCTTGTTCAGTTGTCATTGCCACTTTCATAGTGTCACCAAACTTTTGACCCGTGAATATAAGATGCTCACGCATATTTTCTTCACTAATACCTAAGTCTTCCGCAACACGGTTATAACGACTATACGCTGCAGAGTGGCAAGATAAACAATAATTCATAAAGTACTTAGCACCACGTTGCAAAGACTTCTGTTGATGTACATCAACGTGCATTTTATACAATGTACCAGACCCACCTGCCGCCCAAATTGTTGACGTACTAACGAGCAGAGCAGTTACACATATTAGTTTAATAATATTCTTCATGATGTAACCCTCTCCGGAACTTGTTTATCTTGGTCTAGATTTGTAAATGCTGCACCTAGTAAAGTAACAACTAAATATGCGACTGGTATGATCCATGTATTCCATGTCGTATCAGCTATCTCTGGGTTAATTCTGTAAAAATCGTAGCCTGTAATGACTCCAACTAACACTATAAAACTATTAATGTAGAAGCCAGCTGACCTCGGATAACTATAGATTCCTAATATTATAAAGAACAAGAAATACAGCTCAGATAATCTCAATGCCATCTGTGATTTCATTTCAGTGACTGATTCCATTCCTAAATAACCTAGTGCAACAAACGCAACCAAGAACACTAATAGATTAACTTTGTACAGTCCGCTTCTATAACGAATCGATTTTACTTTGTTTTTATCAATCCATGGCAGAACAAACAACACTGCGACTGCCGCAAACATTGCCACAACCCCCCAGAATGGATTCGGTATTGCCCTAAGCACTGTATAGAAAGGCGTGAAGTACCAAACAGGTGCAATATGCTCTGGTGTCGCGAGTGGATTAGCCGGCTCGAAATTAGCATGTTCTAAGAAATAACCACCCATCTCTGGCGCAAAAAATACCACTAAAGCAAATATAAACAAGAACACAACGACACCAACTACATCCTTAACAGTGTAGTAAGGATGGAAAGGAATTCCATCTAGCGGTACACCATCAGCACCTTTGTTCTTCTTAATCTCTACACCGTCAGGGTTGTTTGAACCTACAGTATGTAGCGCTGCAATATGAGCAACAACCAAACCTAGTAACACAATGGGCACTGCAATGACATGCAATGCAAAGAAACGATTCAATGTTGCATCCGATACAACATAGTCACCACGTATCCATAAAGCTAAGTCATCACCAATCAGCGGAATCGTACCAAATAGATTGACAATCACTTGTGCACCCCAATATGACATCTGACCCCAAGGTAGTAAGTAACCCATAAATGCTTCAGCCATTAAGCACAGATATATCATCATGCCGAACAACCAAATTAATTCACGAGGCTCTTTAAAGGATCCATACATTAAGCCTCGCAGCATATGTAGATACACGACTACAAAGAATGCGGAGGCGCCTGTGGAATGCATATAACGCACTAACCAACCCCAGTTCACATCTCGCATAATGTATTCTACAGATGCAAATGCAAGTTCAGCATCTGGCTTGTAGTGCATTGTTAAGAAAATACCTGTGACAATTTGTATCACCAGCACTAACAATGCTAATGAGCCAAAGAAATACCAGAAGTTAAAGTTTTTAGGAGCGTAGTACTTAGAAAGATGTGCCTCCCAAAATTCGATGACGGGTAATCTAGAATCTACCCATCCAATAATACCGCCAACTTTATTAGTCATTTATGCCGCTCCCTCGTCAAGTTCACCAACTAATATCAAGTTATCACTGATATATTTATAAGGTGGGACTTCTAAATTTTTATTTGCTGGAACATTCTTATAGACACGACCCGCCAAATCGAAAAATGATCCATGACATGGACAGTAAAAACCACCTACCCAATCAGGACCTAAGTCTTCTGGTGCTAATTCTGGTCTAAATGTTGGCGAACAACCCAAGTGTGTACAGATACCTACCAGCACTAATACGTCTGGTCTTAGAGATCGAGTCTGATTTTGAGCGAATTCTGGCTGTTGACCTGGTTCGTTAGAGTTGGGGTCCCTCACTCGATCTTCGGTTTTACTTAGATTAGATACCATTTCGTCCGATCGTCTTACGATCCAAACAGGCTTACGTCGCCATTCCACTTGAATCTTCTGGCCGGGCTCTAATTTGCTGACATCCACTTCAACTGGAGCTCCCGATGCAAGTGCTTTAGCACTAGGACTCATGGTGGACAAAAATGGCACCACTGCAACCGCAGCACCTACAGCACCTACTACACTCGCACTTACCGTCAGCATTTTACGACGGCCAGTGTCAACAATGTGCTCCGACATGTAAATCTCCTTATCGATAACCTAATAACCTGTATTTAGCTAGCTCCCCACGCTACAGATAGCTCCCTTATAGCGATTCTTACTATGCCACCTAAAAGCGCGGTAGGATGGCGTAACTGGTAAAAAACGTCAAGGTAAAATCAGTATTCTACCCTTTTTAGGCAGGATTTATTTCATCAAAAAACTGATGTTGTAAATCAAATTTTTCCGCCAAATGTAAAGCGAGTGCCTGGGCACCATATCGCTCAGTGGCATGATGACCCGCTGCAATGAAGTGGATGCCACATTCTCTCGCAATATGCACGGTTTGTTCAGATATTTCACCGGTCAAATACACGTCAGCTTGGCGCTCAACTGCATCTTCAATCATATGTTGGGCACCACCAGTGCAAAAAGCTATTTTTTGAACAACCTCTGGGCCGCTATCTATATGTGTCACTGACCTACTTAACTCATGCTCACAACGACTAATGAAATCAGTAATATCTAACGCTGTCTCAAGCATTCCTACATTTCCAACCGATCTTCTGTTTGTATTTTGCAGTGGGTTTAAATCTATAACGCCTAATCTTTGAGCAATTTGTGCATTATTTCCTACAATTGGGTGAGCATCTAATGGCAGGTGGTAGCCTAAAAGGCTGACATCTGCACGAAGCAAGGTCTGTAATCGACGTTTTTTCATGCCAACAATGGGTGCTCGTTCATTTTTCCAAAAATATCCATGATGAACGAGTATGCACTGTGCCCCCCACTCTACCGCTCTCTCGACAATTGAAAGACTAGCAGTCACAGCACTGGCAATTTTTTCTACCTGAGACTGACCTTCTACTTGAAGACCATTGGGACAATAATCCTGAAAATCACTAATTCTTAAAAATTCATCAGCATAATTAGCGATGTCATTTAATTGAGCCATAAATGAATGTATTGATGAGGTAAATTTTTGAAACAGAATCATACCAGGCACGCGTGCTGACGTCAGGCTACGCCCATGATAGTGTAGGCAGCCCATGGTGCCTCGTAAATTACTGTCATTTTTAGTGCAATCAGCAGCTGTTGGAATTATTGCAGCTGCTGCCTTGATTTTTATTATGCCAAATAACTGGTTGTTGAATGGCGATAAAGATTTAGTTACTAGCACTACCTCAAACGCAATTGGTCCATTCTCATATGCTGATGCGGTATCGCGTGCTGCACCTGCTGTTGTCAACATTTACACCAAAAAGTTGGTTGCCGGATCACGCAGATTTACAACCAACAACCCCCAGCTAGAACGTCTGTTAAGAAATATGTACGGACGTAATCTTGATCGTACTGTGACGAGTCTAGGTTCAGGAGTGATTGTCACTCCTGAAGGTCATATCCTGACGAACAATCACGTCATTGAGAATGCAGAAGAAATCGAAGTCTTTCTACGTGACGGAAGACAGCTTAACGCAAGAGTAGTTGGTGCGGATCCAGAAACAGATTTAGCTGTACTACAAATTCATACCACAGAAGTTCCCAGCATAACTTTTGCCACCAACAATCCACTTGCTGTTGGTGATGTTGTATTAGCCATTGGCAATCCATTTGGTTTAGGCCAAACCGTGTCACAAGGCATCGTTAGTGCAACAGGTCGTAACCAATTAGGCATCAACGTATTTGAAAATTATATTCAGACTGACGCTGCCATTAATCCCGGCAACTCAGGTGGTGCATTAATTAACGCAATAGGTGAACTCATTGGCATTAACACCATAACATCATCAAAAAATGGAAATTCTGTAGGCATAGGATTTGCCATACCTATAGGTCTTGCTAAACAAGTCATGTCACATATGATCAAATACGGGCGAGTATTACGTGGATGGATTGGTATTCGTGTGCAGAATATTTCTCCCCAACTATCTGAATCATTTGGCTTAACTGAAACAGGCGGTGTTTTAGTCTCAGGCATAGTACGAGGCGGACCTGCACACACTGCAGGTTTATATCCTGGAGACATTATTATCTCTGTTAACGATCAACTCATAAGTGAAGAAAAACAGGTGCTTAATCAAGTAATACGTGTAAGCCCACAAGAACAATTAACTGTAATAGGTATACGTAACGGTGAATTGACAGAATGGACAGTGGAAGTTGGGCAAAGACCCATTTATGGTTCATTAACCTATTAACGAAAAAATTTAATAGATATCAGCATTTAACGCTTGTTATAGACCGTATATCCTTAACTCTATATAGCTGGCAAACTTATTAGTTGCTTTAAGGTCAAATTAAGCATCAAACTTGCGTCTAAACACATTTCCTAACAAACAAGTTAACACCGTGAGAAGAAAAATAATTAAACTGTTAGCATTAGTTGTTGCTAGTAGCTGCTTGCTTGTACCTTACTCACAGGCCAAACAACCAGCGAGAGTAATTGCAGGATGGGTTGAAAAAATTCACGTTGAAAATCAACCTTACTCTATAAAAGCAAAATTAGACACTGGCGCCAAAACATCTTCTATATATGCTACTGACATCAAACCTTTCAAGAAAGATGGCAAACGTTGGGCTAGTTTCACTTTGCGACTTAAAGATAGCAAAGGTAATGTACATAAACTTGATTTAGAAAAACCTCGCTCAAGAAAAGCCAACATCAAAAAGTTTAGCTATGGATAATGGTGTAGCAGTACCGAAACTTTATGCAACCATTGAATACAATCATGAAATTAATTCTATTGAATCTCTATTACACGAATATAATGGTGTCGTAATCAAACCTGCTCATGGCAGTGGTGGTAATGGCATATTAGTATTAGGCGGAAGTGTTGGAAAGTTTTATAAAACTGCGAGCGGCGACCTTATAAGTTTAAATTCAATCAAGCATTATGTCTCTAATATATTATCCGGCATGTATAGCTTAGGAGGATTGCCAGATAAAGCTCTTTTAGAATATCGAGTTAAATTCGAACCTATTTTTAATAATGTAAGCTTTAAAGGTGTGCCGATTGCGGCGATGATTCGTTTACCTACAAGTAAATCGGGCGGCAAGGCCAATCTTCATCAGGGTGCAATAGGTGTTGGCATAGATTTAAGCAACGGTAAAACAACATATGCTGTAAACGGCAATCAGCAAACGACAACTCATCCAGATACTGGGTACAGTATTTGCGATCTGAAAATTCCTCAATGGGAAAATATTCTTAAAATTGCAGTAAAGTGTGCCGATACTGTAGGTTTAGGTTATCTAGGTGTCGACATGGTGTTGGATAGTGAGCTTGGACCTTTAATGTTAGAACTTAATGCGCGCCCAGGTCTTAATGTACAGTTAGCCAACCAGCAAGGGTTACAAGTGAATTTAAATAAAATAGAGCAACTTAAAAACATCCCCACAGGTGTCGATGAAAGAATTGCACTTGCACAATCTCTTCAATTAGCAACTTAGCCACAAAACATGACTAACTCATGCTGCTAAAAAAATACAAATTAGCTAAGTACCTTTCTTATTGCATAATGGCAGCAGCTTTTAGCATGAAAACCCACATAGTCAACGCTGAGCAACATGACGACAATTCCCAGGAACCCTCTGAAATAACCACTATTGCACCAAATTTAGACCTGAAAGAAGTTGCTCCTTTACCTGAGCCAGTCACTGAATCAAATAAAGCAGAAAAAAAGCTGAAAATTTAGAGAAAAAAATTGACGAAGAAACAACTGAAGCAAAACATACATCAGTAGAATCTGATCAGTTAACAGCAAATGAATCTCATGA
>Ga0181593_10000908_pt1 | contig 26506 bp, 23 predicted proteins | sample 071ome_19_FD_133756 | JGI IMG/M metagenome (GOLD analysis project Ga0181593, IMG submission 133756) | Coastal salt marsh microbial communities from the Groves Creek Marsh, Skidaway Island, Georgia - 071413AT metaG (megahit assembly) | ecosystem: Environmental > Aquatic > Marine > Intertidal...
CTTCAGCTTTACCATTTACCTTTTCTAGCGCTTGATAAATAGGAACAGTACCTACTGGAACAGGACTATTACGCAATATCCACTCTCGTGTTTCATGAATATGCTTACCAGTGCTTAAATCCATTATGGTGTCACCACCCCAACGCACTGACCATGCCATCTTTTCTACTTCTTCAACTACCGAAGAAGTCACAGCTGAGTTACCGATATTAGTGTTTACTTTTACTAGAAAATTACGCCCGATAATCATCGGTTCTGATTCAGGATGATTAATATTATTAGGAATAATCGCTCGACCGCGGGCGACTTCATCGCGTACAAATTCTGGCGTTATGTCTTGTGTTAAATTCGCACCAAATGATTCACCAGGATGTTGCTTAAGTAATTTTTTGTATCGAGGATCAGCTCGCAATTCGTTTAAGCGCAAAGACTCTCTTATTGCAATGTACTCCATTTCAGGAGTAATGATCCCTTGCTTGGCATAGTGCATTTGCGTGACATTACTACCTAGCTTAGCTTTTCTAGGCGCATGCTTAACTGGGAAACGAATGTGGTCAGTTTTAGCATCATCTAAACGCTGCCGGCCATACTCAGAAGATAGTTGGGACAGTTCATTTGTATCCTCACGGGATGCTATCCATGCATCTCGAATTCGTGGAATACCTCTGGCTAAATCAACTTCAACATCAGGATCAGTTAACGGACCGGAAGTATCATAAACAGGAATTTCTGGGTTCAGTTCAAATCCGATACTGGAACTAGTATCGTCACAACTGACCTCACGCATACCAACTCTAATTGATTCTTTAGAGCCCTGTACAAAGATTTTTTTTGATCTCGGAAATGGACGAGTAACCTCGTCACCAAGTTTTTTTGTCTGTGTAATTAACTCTGCTTTTTCAATTGCACTCATGAAACACCAAAGGTCGAGGTTAGCTGTTAGTTTGACTGAATATAAACTGTCTTGACCACATTGCAACTGTTAATAGTGCGACAAATATAAACACACACCGAGCATAATGATAAATTTTATTAGCAAATAACTTGCTATTTTCAATGCAGGCACCGTAGAGTTACGCTCACTGAATATCAGCTATCCGCAACCTACAAAATCAACGAGAAAATGACATGGATATCGAACAAGCCAGATTTAATATGATTGAACAACAAATACGCCCCTGGGATGTGCTTGATGTGGATATATTAGATCTATTTCAGTCAGTCCCTCGTGAAGCGTTTGTGAGTGATGGACATGAAATGTTGGCATTTGCAGACATCGAACTTTCCATTGGTCATTCACAAGTCATGATGTCTCCCAAAGTCGAAGGACGAATGCTACAAGCACTCAAACCTACAGCGAGTGAGAGAGTTTTAGAAATTGGCACTGGTAGTGGGTTTATCACAGCATGTTTAGCGAAAATGAGCCAACATGTAACAACTTATGAGTATTATGACGACCTATCGAACGCAGCTAGCCAACGCTTAATTGCGCAACAAATTAGTAATGTAGATTGTATTGCGGGAGATATATTTAGCTATTTAGACAACCTTGGAAAATTTGACGTCGTTGCTGTGACTGGCTCACTACCAAACAGCGTCGAAAAGTTCACTAAGTTATTGAACCCAAAAGGAAGAATGTTTTGTATTACAGGTAAACGCCCTGTTATGACAGCAAAATTATTCACCTGTGTCGCCGACATGAGCTGCAGAGAACAAGAATTGTTCGAAACAGAACTAGCACCCTTATTATCCACACATTCTGAACAGGAATTTTCATTTTGAGTTTCAAAGAAATTTCCGCTACTGAGCTGGATACGTACTTAAAAACAACAAATAGCGACCCATTACTTCTCGATGTGAGAGAACCATGGGAATTTGAAAAGTGCAATCTGGATAAATCAGTACTTGTTCCTATGCGTCAAATCCCTGCTGCGTTGAATGAATTAGACCCTGATCGAGAAACAATCGTTATTTGCCATCATGGAATTCGCAGTCGCAGTGTCGCTTCCTATCTTGCCAATAACGAATTTACTAACGTTATTAACCTCACAGGCGGTATAGACGCTTGGGCTAAATACGTTGACCTTTCAATGGAGACTTATTAACTTACTGCTTCCTAAAACATTTTCAGCTATTGCCGATAGATTCTAAGTACTAGAATTTTTACTTTGGCTGTCATTAAAAAGAAAGCAGAATATGGTTATCAGAATTACCCTATTTAGTTTATTAATACTCAGTTTAGCCTGCTCACAACTACAGGCAAATGGCTTAGTTGATGTATATACAATTGCTAAATCCCAAGACACCGATATAAGACAAGCCGAAGCGAATTACCACGCTTCTGCCCAAGCCAGACCCATCGCGCGCGCCTCATTACTGCCACAAATCAATTTATCTGCCGAAACATCAGACAACACATTAGAAACTGAAGGGCAAACATTTGGTATTTCTGGTGCTGATGTCAATTATAACTCTCATGGTTACAGCCTTCGCTTGACTCAATCCCTATATAATCATGAGTTTTATGTACAACTCAAACAAGCAAAAAACACTGTTGCGAAAGCACAAATTGAACTGGACAGTTCAAAACAAGATTTAATTCTACGAGTCACAGAATTATATTTTAATGTATTAGCTGCACAGGATGATTTGAAGTTTGCCACAGCAGAAAAAGATGCAATTAATCGTCAACGCGAACAAGCTGAAAATCGTTTTGAAGTTGGGTTGATTCCCATCACTGATGTTAAAGAAGCACAGTCTTCTTATGATCGTGCCATTGCTAGAGAAATAGATGCTCAAATCGCTTTAGAGTTAGCGTTTGATGCACTTGCAGTTGTCACAGGCGAAAGACTAGCAAATTTAAAAACATTATCTTCGCGCATGCAGTTGCTGCGCCCTGAGCCTGATAATGTGAGCGAATGGATTAACACTGCTCTTAACCAAAATTTATCGCTGCTGATTAATGAGTATGATACTAAGATTGCTCAACAAGAAATTAAACGCAATCAATCTCAGCACTTACCCACTCTAGATATTGTTGCTTCTTATAATGATTCTGATAGCGGCGGAATAACTGGTTCCAGAAAAACTGAAGACTCTAGAATAGGTTTAGAATTAAATTTTCCTATTTTTGAAGGTGGTCGCACATACTATCAAACAAAAGAAAGCAAATATTTATATCAAGCAGCCATACAAGCTAACGAAAAAATTCGTCGCGAAACGACTAGAGACACACGTGACTCATATCATAACGTTGTCGCTGGAGTAAGCCGTGTGAATGCTTTTAATAAAGCTGTTGAGTCAGCTGAGGTTGCCGCCGAAGCCACTCAAGCTGGATTTGAAGTTGGCACAAGAACATCCGTAGATGTGTTGCTTGCACTAAGATCTGTTTTTGAGGCACAACGTGACTATTCACGTTCGCGTTACGATTACATCATCGACACATTACGGTTAAAACAATCTGCCGGCACATTAAGTGCAGATGATTTACTACAAATTGACGGCTGGTTAGAGTAGTCTTGGCCGAATGGCCAATCCTAAATTTCCAACACTTCAATACCGAATCATTACCTGGGCTCTGTTCCCTGCCGTTGTTGCACACACGGCATATACTGCACTCAAGCATAAAAGCCTCGCGTATTTTCTCCAGCGTTTTGCAAGCTATAATAATCAAACAAAAATTAAAACACGGCCTATTTGGTGTCACTGCGCTTCTGTAGGGGAAATAAACACAGCACTTCCACTACTTCAATTTCTCATTAATCAGGGCGAGTCGTTAATCATTACAACCAACACACCCACTGGTTATCAGACACTAACCAAAGCGAAGCTAAAAAATACGCATCATTTTTATTTACCATTGGACTATGCGCTATTAGCTAAACGCTATTTACGCCGATTCCAGCCAAAACAATGCTTTATATTTGAAACAGAACTATGGCCTAGCACTTTACTCACTGCTATGCGCAATAATATTCACGTTGTTATCGTAAATGGCCGCATCAGCAAAAAAACACTCAAAGCCCCAGCTTTTTTACTAAAAAATTATCAAAGAATACTATCCAATACATATAAAATTTTAAGCAGTAGCGAGGAAAACTCAACCCGTTTCATTTCACTTGGTGCTAACTCTGAATCAATATCAACATTCGACAATCTAAGCTTTGCTAACACTCAAATCGATGAAAACGAAAATATTGCCAATCCACTAACATTCCCCTATTTACTCTGCGCATCGACGCATGAAGGAGAAGAAGAGCAAATACTAAACGCTTGGGTTAATCACGCTAATAATGAAATAGCCCTAGTCATTGCGATTCGTCATCCTCAACGCATTAACCAAGTCATTCGTACTTTAGAAAAATCACAGTTATCGTTTAATTTACACTCGAGTAATCACGAATCCTCAAACAAAGATTCTATTTACATCATTGACACGCTTGGTGAACTCATGCCATTTATTGCTCATGCAAAGATGGTATTCATGGGAGGATCCCTAGTACCAGTAGGTGGACACAATATGATTGAACCTGCTTTGTATAAACGACCTATACTCATAGGCCCATATCATGATGACTTCAAAAGTATCGTTAATGACTTGCTCTCACAAAATGCTATTGAAATTGTGCAAAATGCCGAGCAGTTAATCGAAAAATTTTTGCTCTATAACACCAAAAAGAAAGAGTATTTAGAGCTAGGAGAAAATGCTTATCGCTATATAAAATCAAGACAGCAAGTATTAAATATATACAAAAGCACTCTTCTAACTCTCATCAAATCTTAAGATTCATAACCTTGACGTAAAGCTAGAAACATACTTTCATGATAATGCAAAGCATCCTGCTTAGTTTTTTCTTTTTTTAACGACCTTGCAAGGCGCAACAATCCTTGCTCAGCCCACCTTTTAGAATATAACCTTTGCTTACAACGATCAAAATCGATAAGAAAAACATTCTCTTGGTCGTCGACTAAAATATTATTAGCATTCAAGTCTACGTGCTGAATACCAAACTTATGGAATTGCTTTATTGTACGTCCTATTTTTATCCATAATTCATGTTTCAAATCTGCCCGCGATAACTGCTCTACTAATGTCTTAGTATTTTCAATTTCTAGCATCAGTATATCTGCGTTATAAAACACACCTTCACGTTTGCATTTAGCTGCCACCGGCTTAGGCACAGGCAAACCGGCGTTGTACATAGATGCAAGTAACACTAACTCCTTATAACATCGACTTTTATGATAACCAGTAAATACAAAACGGTCTTCACTCAAATAAGCAGGCACACCTCCTCGGAAGTAATGTCGCTTGACCATAGGTATATTTAACTTAACTAATCTTGTGACAGGCCGACGACCGCTATTACTTTTTTCGGCTGTTATAGATCCTTGCGATTGAACTTGATTAAACCAATTCACATTGAAATCAGCATAGACATCCTCAGATACCCAATATTTTGTGCAATGCTTGCTTACTTCATGTAGTTTCATAGTGCTTATTTATACATAGCGTACTTACGGCAAGTCCAAATAATTAGTTTGCACTTAAGCTCAACTATAGTTGAAGAAAGGCTCTGCTAAGAATATTAGTTTAGCCAGCTTGTTGCTTATAATTACTTAATCGCTTGTAAAATGATGCAATATACATAAATAAAAACATTGCCAGTAAACATTCTTTTGTTTCCCCAGCTCTAATATCTAGTAAATGCGGAACAGTTGTATCAAATAATTTATATGCTTTTTCATGCAAACTCACTAACACAGCTAGCAAGCATGTGGGTATATTGACATAAGTCGGCCATAGCCAAGCATAGAAGTTATTTACAGATAACTTAATATGACGCCATAAAAAATAACCGGGTATTAATACACCCCCCACAACTGCTGCTATAGTTAATAACATACGAGGCACCTGGTCCAACAATGCACTAGTGTTATGCAAGTTTGTCTCACCTTGATCATTAACATCCAGCCAGCCTTCAGGCGTGGCCCAACCAAACCAATGTTGACCCCAGCTAATTTCTTCACCTGCATAATAAATACAGCCAATCACTAACAGTATTAGCCATAGCTTAAAGACAGGGAATTCAAATGACTTCATTTTGCTAATAGACAATATGCCGAGCACTATCGCTACCGCAAGAACAATGAATGTGAAGTTTTCAATAATGCCCAACTCACCAAACACATACCGATCAGATTCAACATTAATTACGCGCATCACATATGGAAATAAAGCGACAAGAATTGGCAACCAAAGCCATAGCCATTTCGGCAAGTCAGTTGATGTATGATTTTGCATTATGGTTGTTTACTCGCTTTTTTTGCTAAATATTTCCAGTGCTTGAGACAACGGTAATCACGATGATTTTTACTTCTCAAGCCCAGCTTGAAACCTAGCGCCATAATAGGATTAGGCGGACTCAGATGTTGTGGCATTAAATTGAAATCATACAATTTCGGCACCCATAACTGATTATTCTCCCTCACTAAACGAATATTACCAGGAGGAATATCTAAATCATATAAACCTACTTTGGCTGCATATTTCACAATATTATATCCTGCTTGTATCACTTCATCAGGCAACCCACGGTATTGACGCATTAGGTCTTCAAGCCATACACCATCTATATACTCTTGAATAAACGCCAACTCATACCCTTGTTCTGGCCGAAGTAATTCATATGGTCTAGCGACATATTGCTTAAGACCTGGCGTTTGATATGCAATACGATTGCGAGAATACTCAAACTCGCCAATATTGACCTTATATTTAGACTGATATTTTTGTATGTAAGCTGGACAATAAACTTTAAGAGCAACTTTCTTACCCAAATATTCGGCAAGATAAACCTCAGAGCGCCTACCAGCACCTAATGGTTCAATAATATTTATCTCTTTGGGCAGTGCTAATTTGGACATGTTAGAATAAAGTGATACATGTGAATGTAGAATTGCGCGCTAGTATATACTTATTATCCATCTACAATATTTATCCTTAATGCCATATAACGTCGGAATTATTGGTGCAGCAAGACGCCACCAAGGTACAGGCCCTTTTATCGCGAGAAATTTTGTACAACATGGCCACCACATTGCAGGTATCGTCGGCACCAGTCAAACAACAGCTTTTGAAGCACAGACCAACCTTAAGAAAGAATATGATATTGATTCTCAAGCTTATACCAGCTTAGATCAACTGACAGAAGAACACGCAATCGATATTGTAGTGATTTCTTCACCTCCCAACTCACATCTAAAATATTTAGAAAAAGCACTCGACAATAAATGCCATGTGTTCTGCGAAAAACCTCTTTGGTGGCCACAGGAAACATTAAGTCAAGAAGACTATATATATAAGATTGATCAGATAATTAGCGTCGCTAACAAAAACAAATGCTATATACACCTAAACACTCAATGGCCTTACACATTGAAAGATTTTATACGTCTATATCCTGACTCTCTAAGAAATCATCAGCTTAATCAATTCACTATGACACTAAGCCCTCAAAGTTCAGGTGTCGATATGTTAGTCGACGCAGCCTCGCATGGGTTAAGCATGCTTTATCAACTTGTGGGCCACGGAGAAATTACCAATCTCAATATTGAACACATTGACTCTAAGGCCTTGGTCAATTTTGACTACCAACACCAAACTGGAATAACGAACACTAGCTTGGAATTTATTCAATCGAATGAAACTCCTAAGCCTGCAAGCTATCAAATAAACGGATATTTAGTAAAACGCATTGTCGCGTTACCCGAGTATCAAATTCAGTTACAATCTGGCCAGAAAATTATAGATATTCATGACCCATTAGATAGATCCATAGAGGACTTTCTAGCAGGTATTGATGCTCAAATTAGCACTGATGAAATCACATTAAGATTAGGCGCATTACATTTACACCAATTGATTGAAGCATTCATATAAGAGTTAACCATGGAAAAAATTCACACCGATGATGGTGCAGTATTAATGGAAGTATCTCCTCTCATCGACTTCCGCAACAAAAATAATATTAAGTCTACATTAGCACTGGTCGATTCTCCTTTACATGCTAAAAATAGCCAAGACGTGCACAAAGAAAAGCAAGTCGAGCTTTCTCCTATACATGATTTTTCTGCAAAATTACGCCAACCATCGGTGATTGACACACTCAAAGAATACGTACTATGGCAAGCCAAATGGCGCGATGCTTATGCTGAAGGGCAATCAATCGACAAAATTCTTGAACAAGCTCCAAACCATGCCCCTTTATCCATCAATTTAGATGTGACTACCGCTTGCAATTATCGCTGTGATCACTGTGTTGATATGGATATATTGAATACTGGCATACGATACGACCACGAACAGTTAAAAAATTCACTCAGCACCCTGATTGACCGAGGGCTACGCTCAGTCATCATTATTGGTGGCGGTGAACCCACAGTGTATCCAGGCTTTGCTGATATCGTTAAGCATCTAAAAGCACGCGATATACAAATTGGTGTAGTTACAAATGGCAGTCGCATGGATCGTATTGCTGAAGTGGCTGACGTATTAAGTAAAGGTGACTGGGTCAGGTTATCTTTAGACTCTGGTAGTAACGACACTTTTCGCGCTATGCATAAACCAGTCAGCAAGAAAGTAACACTTGATTGGATTTGCTCTCACATACCTGACATCAAAAAAATTAACGCTGATTTTCAAATAGGCTATAGCTTTATCGTTGTATGGAAAGATTGCGAGGCAAATGACACTGAAATCATTGATAATACTGATGAAATCATTGCAGCCGCTGAACGCGCCAAACAATACGAGTTTGATTATATTTCTTATAAGCCTTTCTTAACACGCGCAGAGGAAAATAATGCTGAAGTAGTCAACCTTACTCAAGAAGAAAATACCATCGATAATATTGTAAAAAAAATACGTACTGCAATTGATGAAACCAAGCAATTGCAGAATGACAATTTCGCAGTCATAGAAAGTACTAATCTTCGCGTATTAGAGAATGGCAGTTACAAAGATTTTATTGATCAACCAAGTACTTGCCATATGCAATACTTCCGTCAAGTCCTAAGCCCTCTAGGTGTTTTTAACTGCCCTGTTTATCGACATGTTCCCCAAGCCTTACTGGGCGGCAAGCACGAATATCAAAACCCAGATTCGTTTGCTGAAACACAAAAAAACACACTTAGACTTATCGAAGCATTTGATGCTAATTTTGAATGTCGCAATGTTACATGTTTATATAATCATGCCAATTGGCTTATCGAAGATTTAATCCGTCACCCTGATAAACTCAATGATTTAAGCGCATCTGAAGAACGCCACGACTATTTTTTATAAACAGCCGTGGCAAATGTGGATGAGTGAATTAAAATTCCTCCCAATCATCTTCCGCTAAATCGCTACCAACCGCCACTTGCAAATCGTCAGAGGCTGCATTAACTGTACTTTCATTAGACCAAGGTCGACTACCTGAGCGCCTCTCAACACCTCCAGGTGCTGATGAATGGCTAACGCTATCATTTGATGCAACTTTAAAGAAGCTAACTAACTCGTTAAGCTCTCTACTTTGCTCTGACATTGATTCAGCAGCAGCAGCCGCTTCTTCAACCATTGCTGTATTTTGTTGTGTCGAAGTATCCATTTCTATTACGGCTTTATTCACTTGCTCGATACCTTGAGCTTGTTCTTGAGTCGCAGAAGAAATATCGCCTACAATCTCAGCAACCTGACGAATACTTTCCATGATCTCTTCCAATGTTTCACCAGACTGATTGACTAATTCGCTACCGTCAGTCACCTTTTGTACGCTATCTTCGATCAACTCTTTAATTTCTTTTGCCACTGTAGCACTTCGGCCTGCTAGATTACGAACCTCAGTAGCTACCACCGCAAAACCACGCCCTTGCTCACCTGCACGCGCTGCTTCTACTGCGGCATTGAGTGCTAACAAGTTAGTTTGGAAGGCTATTTCATCAATGACACCAATAATGTCAGAAATTTTAGAACTTGCCTCATTAATCTGATGCATTGCTGAGATGGCTTTGCTTACCACTTCGCCACCTGATGATGCATGATCACGTGCGCCTATGGCTAGGTCGTTCGCCTCTTTAGCATTATCTGCATTTTGTTTAACAGTACTTGTCATCTCTTCCATACTGGCAGATGTTTCTTCCAAATTTGCAGCTTGTGCTTCAGAGCGTCGACTCAAGTCAAGATTACCGCGCGAAATTTCCTCTGCACCATCACTCACTAGTTGACTAGACTCTCTAATCTTAACCACTATGTCGCTGATTTTTTCACAGTAGCTATTTACAGATTGTTTCAACCGATTGAACTGACCTTCATATTCACCTTGTACTCGTAGATCAGCCCTGCCCTGCAACATACCGTGCATGACAGTATTCACTTCTTCTAATAGCTGCTCAGTGGCATTCGAATTTTTTTTCTGTTGCGTTATGTCACTAGCGAACTTAACCACTTTGAATGGCTTTCCATTAAGATCGAATATTGGGTTGTATGACGCTTGTATCCAAACTTCTTTACCACCTTTACCAAGTCTCATATATTCGCCTGTTTGAAATTCCCCTGTATTCAGATTAGCCCAAAATTGCTTGTAATCTGTTGAAGCCGCATAGCTCGGCTCAGCAAACATAGAATGATGCTTACCTTGGATCTCACCTAGCGTATAACCCATCACATTAAGAAAATTATCATTTGCAGTAATAATTGTGCCATCAAGATTGAATTCAATGACTGCTTGAGATCTATCAAGTGCATCAATCTTCTGAGAATTATTTAAGTCATTTAATTTTTTCTCAGTAATATCTGTTGCATATTTAACTACTTTGTAAGGTTTCCCTTCAGTATCATAGATAGGGTTATATGAGACCTGAATCCATATTTCATTACCAGCTTTACCATAACGTTTGAACTGCCTGGATTGATATTCACCGCGAGCGAGTGAGTTCCAAAATTGTTTATAGGTATCACTTTCGGCGGTAACTTTATCAACAAACATGGAATGATGTTTGCCTTGAATTTCATCTAGATGATAACCGACAGTAGCAAGAAAATTATCGTTAGCAGTGATAATTGTGCCATCAAGATTAAATTCTATCACCGCTTGCGAACGACCAATTGCTTCAACTTGGCCTTTGTAGTCTATTAGTTCGCGTTTTAGTTGTTCAATATCATTTTTGCTGGCTCGCATAAGCGCATTCAGATTAATGCTCATAGTTAACCTTTATTATCTAATTTGTATTATTCATTTATTATTGGTTAATAAATGGGAACATGATCCTAGCCAGCCAGTTCTCAAATACTAGAACATCCACGCTTAATCAACGGCATTAACGCAATCTTCTTTAGGCACAAATGCATAGCATTGCGACCGTTGATACGAGATTTATTGACGCTCACTCTAATGGAGTTAGCATAAATGTTCTTTCAGCAAAATCCCGACTATCTTGTAAACTAACTATTGTTAAAGTCTGTCTAATACAGCTTTGCCGACCTGTTCAGGAAGAATATCTTTTAAACACCGATAATGCTGATACTGACAAGAGCGTTTCCAACAAGGACTGCACTCTAGCTTCATATAAAAAGATTTAGCCTTAGGGTGTAATGGAGGGGTATAAACAGGCGAGGTCGCTCCATACATTGCGACTACCGGAACATCCACAGCCGCTGCAATATGCATCAATCCAGAGTCATTACTCACTGCCGCACTACAACTTGCAAGAATATCAATCACATCTAATAAGCTTGTTTTACCACATAGATTACTCACTTTTTGACGACATGATGTTTCTATCTCGTCTGCAATGTCTGCATCTTTTTGAGAACCCAAGATACACACTTCCAAGCCTTGCGCAGTTAATTGATCTATTAGACCAACAAAATGTTGTTTGGGCCATTGCTTAGAAGGTCCATACTCAGCCCCCACCATGCATGCAATTAAAGGAGATGCCTGCGAAATACCAAACGCATCAATCACACGAGCTTGATTTTCACTATCCACTGTTAATGCAGGGGCGAACTCATTTTTAACTTGGTTGATATCCGCATTTATTTCCGCATATCTGAGATAATTACACGCGGTAGGGAGGCCTTTATTTTTATTTGAGCTCAAAACATGATTGACCAACCCATATCTAAACTCTCCAAGCTCACCGACACGTTTTGTAATTTGTGCAAACATTGGTACTAATGCAGCCTTATATGAGCGAGGCAATATTAATGCTTGATCAAATAATTCACACTTTAGTGACTTACCTAATTGATAGCGCTTTTGCAATCCTAATTCACCATGCTTTACATCTAGGTCATGTACCTTTGTAATTTCAGGCATACGGTCAAGTAGCGGTCGCGACCAAGCAGGCGCTACCACATGTATTTCTGCTGAGTTAGAATGACGATTAATTGCTTTGTATAGCGCTTGCGCCATAACCATATCGCCCACCCAGGCAGGACCAACCACTAAGCTTTTATAACTAATACGCTTCTCCCAAAAAACTACTGTGTATATACCAAGCCATCTACGCCAAACAGCAAGATCCTTCGCACTTGGTAAATACGTCATACATCCCAAACATGCAAACAATGCCAAACTGGAAGAATGGATTAAAAACATCCAGTTCGAACAGTGTGAATCAAACCATAACCGCATGCAGTTGCATAGTCGCAAACGCAATAATTTATACAGCTTCTATCTCGATTCGATCGATAAAGAAGTTGTACTTAAAGTCTCACAAATTTCTAAGCACTACCGCTGGCACCGCAAGCTGAATTTATTACTCGTTAGCTTAATCAAAAATTATAGCTTAAACGCATACTATGGTGGCATTGCTCTAGAAAAAATAAATGTTGATAGCTTAAAAGTGATTGCACATTGGACATGCAAACGACAAGCAAGCAGTGAAAAATCTTACTTACTTTATGAAAAAGTCGAAGCAAGCATGTCTGCTTTTGATTTATGTATCAAATTGAGTGAAAGCAATCCTAATGCTAATGAGATAATTTCATCAATCGCTAAGTCACTTGCCTTGGTTATAAGAAAATTACACGATAATAATATTCGTCACGGCGACCCTCATGCGGGTAATTTTTTACTTAGCTCACCCATTGACAACATGGCACAACTCACTCCGGCATCTGTAACTAACATGAGATTCACACTGATTGATTTAGATAAAATGCATTATGCAAACAAAGAAAAATCATGGCACAAAAAGATTTATGATATTCGTTGCATCCGTCGCTTCTTTGTTCACAATATCGATAGCCCAAAGTGCTTAGAATATTATTTAGGAAGAAAACCCAAAATAATAGAAAATTTAATTCTAAAGTTTTGGCTTAAAGGAGGGTTTAATATATATAAGTGGTTAAAGCGGAGTAAAAAAAGAAATTAGAGTTATTTCTCATTGTAACCAAATGAATTTAACCAAGATTTGTCTGTTTTTCTTCTACCTGTTGATTGTCTTCGGGCTGAATCAGGATTTTTAGCGCGAACCGACTCGAGTGTACACATATTATCTTTCAAAAAATATGTACAAATAGGCTCACTGATTTTTTTTGCCTGCTCATAGTCTTCGGCAATCAGATTGAATGTGACAATAAATTCTTTCATGAATAATTAAAATGTGAACTCTCTTCTTCTGCCGCCAATATATCTTATCGTACAACTCAATAACTGTACGTCTTTCACATATCTGTAACTCACAAATCTGGATTTTGCCCTGCGACCCAATGTCACGCGACCATTTGCCGCGCGACATTGTGTCATATTGTTGTACTCAAATGTGTTTCGGACAATAGCGCCTCTTATTTAACTACAGCTTTAAGAGGATTTTTTACGATGAAATATTCATTTATTTTTTTACTTGCGATTTATCTATTATTGATAAGCACTCATGCAACTGCTCACGAACCTAGAGAAGGTGTAAGCGGGGTGTACACTATTATTATTGGCAATAGAATTGAACCTCCTTACGCAGGTCAAATGAATCGCTTTGATATGTTTATTCGTGATATAGCAGGAAACCCAGTTGACGTTGATGAAATCAACTTGGCGGTAAAAATACTTTTTTTAGAAGAAGAGTCATTTGATGCCGAGGTTGTAGCAAAATCGATCTTGAGAGGCGATCTCAAAGAAGATAGAGAAACAATAAGTCGATTTAATATTGATTACTTACCCACCAGACCTGGAACCTATGGATTTGTAATTTCAGGCACTATTAACAACGTATACGTTAAAGAAAAATTCGTCTGTGGAGCCGGGTCTCAACATCCTGAAGGGCGCGCATTTTCTTGCGCTGAAAAATTACAAAAATTCCCAAAAAACACCAACTCCGTTGGTAACGAAGTAAAAATGTCACAGCCTATATTTAATAGGCTGTGATCAGTTACAGCAATCTATGTTTTATCTAGGATAGAAGAAATAATATTACTTGTAGAATAACCATCTACGAACGGAATAATTTTAACTTCCCCACCATGTCGCTTGACGTAGTCGGCGCCAACCACTTGATCTTCACTGTAATCCCCACCTTTTACCAAGACATCAGGCCCAAGCAACTCAATCAACGCTTCGGGGGTATCTTCATCAAAACTCACTATCCAATCCACATTTGAAAAGTAAGACAGCATTTCAGCACGGTCTTGCAAAGAATTTATCGGCCTACCCTCACCTTTCAAACGCTGCACTGATTGGTCAGTATTTAATGCCAATACAAGCACATCACCCAATGATGCTGCTTCACGCAATAAATAAGCATGTCCCTTATGTAACACATCAAAACACCCATTGGTAAATACCACTGTTTGTTTCTTAGCATGCGCGTCGCTGATACGCTTTGCTAAGAATTCCCGACTTACTAATTTACTATTTTGAGATTCATAACTTAGCATTCCATGGGCGAGCTCTTCTGCCGAAAGCGTAGCCGCTCCAAACTTACCTACAACAATACTTGCAGCCACATTAGCAACATGAGCAGCCTGTTTGAAATCTTGGTCTGCTGCCAAACTCATAGCAAATGCAGATATAACTGTATCCCCTGCACCTGTGACATCATAAACTTCTCGCATTTGTGCAGGGAAGTTAGTCACGTCTCCATTTTTCATGACTAAGGTCATACCCTTCTCACTACGCGTGATTAGCAGCGCCTCAAAATTATTTTGCTCGCATAAGGTTTGAGCTTTTTGATAAATTTCTTCTTCAGATTTACATTCACCTACAACCGCACAAAATTCCGAAAAATTTGGCGTGATGACACAAGCATTTTTATATTTCGAAAAGTCAGACCCTTTTGGATCAACAATCACACGCTTATTATGCTTACATGCTTGCTGAATAATTGATTGCGCATCATCAAGCACACCTTTACCGTAGTCAGATAAAATAACAATAGAGCAATCTTCAACTAAGTCGGCGCAGACTTGATGAATATCAGGCACACTTACATGCGCCTTATCATCGAAATCTAATCGTATGAGTTGTTGATTGCGACTAACTATTCTTATTTTAGACGTGGTACGTATAGATGGATGAGAAACTAATTTTGACTGAATGTTTTCTTCTTGCAGCAAGTCTTGTAGCAACGCGCCTTCTTGATCCTCACCAATTGCTCCCAATAGAGTTACCTTAGTGCCTAAAGCACTAATATTTTGTGCGACGTTGGCTGCACCACCTGCTCTATCATGTGTATCGTTAATTCTTGCGACAGGCACCGGCGCTTCAGGTGAAATTCGATCTGCGTCAGCATGCCAGTAACGATCCAACATGACATCACCAATAACTAATACATGAACATCCATTGGATTTTAATAATGCACTATGTTTAGCAGGCAGGTGTTAACCAGTGCGCATAGTTCTCGACTTCACCATGCACAATTTGAAAATATTGGGATTGTAATTTTTCAGTGATTGGTCCACGCGAACCATTGCCAATGGGACGATTATCTAATTCGCGAATAGGCGTCACTTCTGCGGCTGTTCCAGTAAAGAAAGCTTCATCAGCGATATAAACTTCATCGCGAGAAATTTGTTTTTCAATCACTGGTATTTGCATTTCAGCGGCAAGACCAATGATTGTTTTACGCGTAATACCATCTAATGCTGAGCTTAACTCAGGTGTATAGAGCACATCGTCACGTACTATAAATACATTCTCTCCACTGCCTTCAGCTACAAAGCCTTGTGGATCCAGTAACAGCGCTTCGTCATATCCATCCTGTGCTGCTTCTTGCAATGCCAACATAGAATTTACATAGTGCCCATTCACTTTAGCTTTACACATAGTTGCATTGACATGGTGGCGCGTATAAGAGGAGGTCTTAACACGTATTCCATTTTCCAGGCATTCTTTACCCATGTAAGCTCCCCACTCCCATGCCGCAACAATACAATGAACGCTTAAATTTTCTGCACGCAAGCCCATGGCTTCAGAGCCGTAATAACACATAGGTCTGATATAACCATATTTCATATCATTTGCTTTCACTACGTCAACTTGCGCTTGATTCAATTGCTCCAATGTAAATGGAATATCCATACCGATAATTTTGGCAGAATTTAGCAAACGCTTAGTATGATCTTGAAGTCGAAATATTGATGTTCCCTGCTTTGCATCGTATGCACGCACGCCTTCAAATACGCCAGCACCATAATGAAGCGTATGTGTTAATACATGTGTATCAGCTTCCCGCCAATCAATCATTTCACCATCTCGCCAAATAACACCATTGCGATCTGACATTGACATAACTCGACTCCTATTCCTTTTGTTATTCGCCTAAAATTTTATTCCAATAATCTCTAACAATTTTTCTCTCAGCGCGATACTTATCGACACTAACCTCAGGTTTACCTGCCTGCAATGCAATACGATGCATTATGTTGCGAAATTGACAATAAATATCAGTGATTTCTGTAGCCATCGAACTTGATATGAATCCATCACCAGCCAGGCACTCGAGTAAGCGCACATTATCTGAATACTCACATAAATCCATATTCTTAAATGCATGTGCGAGAACACCGTATTGCACCATAAATTCGATATCTGTGATACCTCCTTTATCGTTTTTAAGATGGAATACGCCTGGTGTTTTACTAGCTTTGGTCTCCAACATCTTCGCACGCATTTTAACCACCTCGTCTGCAAGCTCCTTTATATCCCGTGGCTGACAAAGTATATGCTTTCTCATATGTTGAAATTTCTCTCTCATTTTTGAGGTGCCAGAGATGCAACGAGCACGCACTAGTGCTTGCAACTCCCACGTCCACGCACGGGTTCGATAATAATCTTCAACAAAAGAAAAGAAAGGTATAATTGGGCCTGACTCACCATCAGGCCTTAAGCGAGTATCAACATCGTACAACTTACCAGACACTGTCTGCAAAGTTAGCATCTGCGTTAAGCGCTGTGCAAACTTAGTTGCCCTTACAATATAAGGCACTTTTTCTTCGGCCGGATAATTAATATTGCTTTCATTTTTACTGATATAAATCAAATCCAAATCCGACCCATAACTAAGCTCGATTCCACCTAATTTACCTAAAGCAATCACCGCCATATTCCCACTCATCATGGTATCGAATTGTTGCTCCAAGTATTGAACACACCCATCAACAACAACTTCAGCGGTCCAACTCAGCTGATCACTTACTTTCATAATGGAAATGTTATCTTGCACATCTGCACAAGCAACTTTTAACTCACGAGTGTGCTTAAACAAGCGCACCCTTTCTAATACCGCTTCATATTCCAATGCTTCATGAGACAACACTTCATCAATAAATTGTTGCTCAATTTGTTTTTTTGTTAATAAATGATCTTGATCTTCGCGAACAACTAAATCATCAAGTAGCAATGGATACGAAGAAATATGACTAGCAATCCATGGACTCGCAGATGCAACAGCAATAAGTTGCTTTAATACATCATGGTTTTCATACAGCAAGACTAAATATACTGATCGACGCAAAATATTCTGTAACAAAAGAAATACACGACTCATCACCAAAGCAGGTGACTCAACCTTCTTCAATTCTCGTAAAAATACTGGAATAAACCGGGTTAAACGTTGGCGCCCTTCTTGATCTTGATGTCGATACGCCGAACTCTTAATTAGCTCTTTAAGCTTATCAACAACCCCATCAAGTTCTTTGAAACCTTCAATAGTATACTCATCAACACTACCCTCTTCATTTAGGCTAGTTAATTTTTCCCATAAGGCTATATATATTTTTTCATCGCTAGATGTGTCACTTTCTCCATGTATTTTATTGAATATCTCATTAACGTTATTTCTGTGTTGTAGTAGCTCACTCTCAAAGCTATCAATATCGATGTACCCCATCGATTGTGCCAGCAAAAGTTTTTCTTTTTCTTGGCTAGGCAATACATGAGTTTGCATATCGTCCATCATCTGCAGACGATTCTCCACACGACGTAAAAATTTGTAGGCATTTAGCAACATCTCTGCTTCAAGCGACTGCAAGTGACCCGCCAATTGAATTTGCTCAAACCCTTCAATTATTTTTCGTGTTTGAAGAGCGGGATTACGACCACCATGAACTAACTGGAAAAATTGAACAATGAATTCTATTTCTCTTATGCCACCTACGCCCAACTTAATGTTATCGACGTTACCTTTTTTCAAGATCTGTTGGGCAATGAGGTTTTTCATTTCTCTTAAAGTATTGATGACACCAAAATCGATATATCGCCGATAAACAAATGATGTCACCATTTGATCAAAATACTGTTGATCTTCATTAGTGCCGTACATAACACGTGCTTTCACATAAGCATATCGTTCCCACTCTCTACCATGTGTATACAAATAATCTTCTATATGATTGAAATTAACCACTAAAGGCCCAGAATCTCCAAACGGGCGCAAACGACAATCCACACGATATACAAAACTATCCTCAGTCACTTCTGAGATGACTTTAATGATTAATTGCGCAAGTTTTGTAAAGTATTCTTGATTTGAAAGCGATGTCTTGCCATTTGTATATCCTGAATCTGAAAAACAAAACATGACATCAATATCTGATGAAAAATTTAATTCAAGACCACCTAATTTACCCATCGCAATCACAACAAGATGTACTTCTTGACCTTGCTTATTACATGGGACTCCATATTTACTAAGTAACTTATTACGTGACCATTCCACAGCAAGTCTTACACATATATCTGCTAGATTACTTTGCTGTTTTAGAATGCGAAAAATATCTTGCTGAAGAACTAAATCATTCCAACAAATATGCAAGCTACAACGATGTCGCAATTGACGTAAATGCTGCTTAAATTCATTTTCATCATCTAATTTAATAAATAACTTACTTTCTTCATCAATTATTTTTTCTAAATCACTAGTGTCATCACTTTCAATAAGATTGATTAACCATCTGGGATTTTTTTGGCAGATACGTGTTGAATATGCACTTTGCTGCCAAAATGTTTGAATTATTTTTTGCTTTGAAGACAATGTCTCAGGAAACACCTGCTCTGAGTCAGCAAAGTTATCTTTAAACTCCTGCCATAAGACAACTGTCTCTTTTGTTATATCTAGTGAAAGACTCATATAGATAACTCTATTTAAGAGAAACTTAAAATTTCTCTATCTGTCATAGAAATATCTATACACAAATGAGAATACATCTCATTTGTGTTATTATAGAAAATAACATGGATCATTTAGGCCCCTCTAAAACGGATTAATATCAATGAAACTTTATATTAAATCAATAGTTTACATCTTACTTTTTGGCATTCTCGCACAATTGGCTCACGCTCAAGATGAACTTAATGTGTACTCAGCTCGACAGGAAGCTTATATCAAGCCCTTGTTAGATAAATTTTCTGCATCACACAACGTTAAGGTGAATTTAGTCACCAGCAAAGCCGATGCACTTATTCAACGTCTCAGCAGTGAAGGCAAACATTCTCCTGCCGACATTTTTATCACAACGGATGCAGGTAGACTGCATCGCGCTAAACAAGGCGACTTACTCCAACCAATTGCAGATGCGGATGTTTTAGCTCTTGCACCTAAACAATACCGCGATACTGAAGGTTATTGGTTAGGTTTATCATTACGTGTTCGTGCCATAATATTTGACCCTGCCAAAGTAAAGAAAGAGCAACTGTCTACTTATGAAAACCTTGCAGATCCTGCTTGGAAAAACCAAATTTGTATTCGCTCATCGAACAATATTTATAATCAATCGCTGGTCGCTTCTCTCATTGCACATCACGGTATAGACACAACACAAGATTGGGCAAATAACTTTGTAAAGAACTTTGCACGCAAACCTCAAGGGGGAGATCGCGATCAAGTGAAAGCGGTAGCTGCCGGTCAGTGCAACATTGCGGTAGTTAATTCATATTATTTTGGCAATATGATTAATGGCACTGAAGAAGAACAAGCGGCTGCGGCCAAAGTAAAGCTATTTTGGCCCAATCAAGAGGATAGAGGAGCACACGTTAATATTAGTGGCGTGGCCATTGCAAAACATTCCAAGCATCAACAACTCGCACATGAGCTCATTAGATTCTTATTCACTGCAGAATCTCAAGCATGGTATGGCGATGTGAATTTAGAATACCCCGTTATTAACGGCATTCAATCTAATGAAATTCTTGAAAGCTGGGGACCATTTAAAGCGGATACATTAAATCTAAGCCAGCTAGGCGAACTTAATTCCACCGCTGTTCAAGTCATGGATAAAGCCAGCTGGAGATAAGCAACTATTAATATAGCATTCTTACTAAGTTTAAATTCAAGCTTCTTCCCATGTCTTCAGCAACTTCATACCCGCGCAATGTTTTCTCGTTGGGCGGGAATTTCCCAATGCGATGGTTTTTTGCAATTTCAGCAATCACTTTAATCATCATCCTTCCGCTACTTGTTGTTCTACAATTCAACTTATATGCACGGACTGACACCTGGCAACACTTAATTGATTATGTATTACTTGAGTATGTAAAAAACTCAATCATCTTAGCTGTGGGTGTAGCCATTGGAACATTTATCATCGGTGTCCCTGCTGCATGGTTGTGCGCCCTTTATTCTTTTCCTGGTAAACGCATATTAGAATTGTTGCTACTCCTTCCTCTGGCTATTCCGGCATACATCATTGCATATACTTACACGGGTTTACTTGACTACAGTGGCCCAATACAAACTTATTTACGAAATTTATTTGGTTGGGGTTATGGTGATTATTGGTTTCCAGAGATCCGATCATTGGGTGGCGCCATCGCAATGTTTTCTCTAGTCTTATACCCATATGTTTTCTTACTAACGCGATCAACATTAATCACTCAATCTAATAATGTCATCGATGCCGCACGCTCTCTAGGAGCAAGCAGTTTTGAAAGATTATTTACTGTTGTTATACCTCTTGCACGACCTGCAATTGCTGCCGGGATAACACTTGCTTTAATGGAGACACTTGCGGATTACGGCACCGTGCAATATTTTGGCATCGACACATTTACAGCCGGTATCTTTCGTACATGGTTTGGTTTTGGCGAACCAGCAACAGCTGCGCAGTTATCCAGTATTTTAATGCTCACCGTATTTGCATTATTCTTACTAGAACAGCATCAACGCAAAAGAATTCGTTACCATAACCCTAGTAATGCAGTAAAAAACAATTTCCCAACACCACTCAAAGGTAAAAATGCTTTTTTCGCAGTTGTGGCATGTGTTTTACCTGCTTTATTCGGTTTTATTATTCCTACACTACAATTAACTGACTGGGCTCTCAAAACAGCCAGCACTATGTTAAATACTGAATTCTTTTCCTTGGCATTCAACAGCTTCATACTTGCTGCTTGTGCAGCCGCAGCCACTGTGGTGATCGCCACCATACTCGCCTACGGTAAGCGTGCAAGTAATAACTATTTACTCCATGGCTTAATTAACCTTTGTGCTATGGGTTATGCTGTACCTGGAACTATTATTGCTGTAGGAACATTAATTATTTTTGGCAGCCTAGATAATTGGTTGATTAATTTTTTAAATGTGCAATTTAGCATTGACAGTCAATTGATTTTCACCGGCACTATTTTTGCCTTAGTTTTCGCGCATACTGTTCGCTTTTTATCTCTTAGTTTACAGACAGTAAGCTCCAGCTTGACTAAAATTAATCATTCAATTGACGAAGCATCGCGATTGCTTGGCAACAATTTAGTTACTACATTACGTAATATTCATCTACCATTAATTAGCAGTGGACTACTTACCGCTGCGCTCCTTGTATTTGTCGAGGTGATGAAGGAATTGCCTGCAACTTTAATCATGCGTCCATTTAATTTTAATACGTTAGCAGTGCGCACGTATGAACTTGCTTCTGACGAACGATTAGCTGACGCTTCAACTGCTGCACTTGCTATAGTAGTAACTGGTATTATTCCTGTCATTCTTTTAAATATTTCTATCAAAGCAAATGCCAGATAATTTAAATCCCAATACGCTGCTGAATGTAGAGAATGTTTCAGTCTCACATAAGCAAACTAGAATTCTGGATAGTACTTCGCTACAAGTAAAAGCTAATGACATCGTCTGCTTGCTTGGTCCTAGCGGATGCGGCAAGACAACGTTATTAAGATCTATCGCGGGTTTACAAGATATTGATTTAGGAACTATCGAAGTAAATGGGCAAGTGATTAGCACATCCAAAAATTCTATAGCACCAGAGTTACGCAACATAGGGATGATGTTTCAAGATCTTGCATTGTTTCCACACCTAAATGTATATGACAATGTTGCATATGGCATTCGCAAACAAAATAAACATTTTATTCAGCAACAGTGCAAACATGTATTGGATCTTGCAGACATCAGTTCAAGTCATTATCAAAAATACCCTCATGAACTTTCTGGCGGGCAACAACAACGCGTAGCACTAGCACGTGCGCTTGCACCTAAACCTGCAATTTTGTTGCTTGATGAACCGTTCTCAAGTCTTGATCCAGATTTAAGAGAGCAATTGGCCACTCAAGTAAGAGAAATTCTCAAGCAAGAGCAAATGACTGCAGTGCTTGTCACTCACGATCAGCACGAAGCATTTGCTGTCGCTGACTTAGTGGGCGTTATGCAACATGGCAAAATTGCTCAATTCGACACGCCATATAATATTTATCACCGCCCTGTCTCTCGCTTTGTTGCTGACTTTGTTGGTTTAGGTAATTTGATACCTGCGACCATTATTGATAATGGTCGAATAGAAACTGTATTCGGTGAACTCCGTGGTGAATTTGATGCATCATTTAAGCAAGGAGACCAAGTAGATTTACTCGTAAGACCTGACGATATTCCTCATGATGATGATATCCATTTGACCGCAATAGTGGAGGAAAAACGTTTTCTAGGTGCTGAGTTTCTTTATACATTGCGCCTTCCGAATGACCATACGGTTTTGTGTTATGCCCCTAGCCATCACGACCACGCCATTGGAAAACCGCTAGGCATAGGTCTTGATTTGGAACATTTGGTGCTTTTTCCCAGATAAACTGCAGTAATTTCATAAAAACTTGACGTAAGTCACTAAAAGTACAAGAATTATCAAAATTCTTGAGCTTTTATTATGGCCCCTAAAATTAGATCTTTCCATCATTACTGGATTCCTACTTTGCTATGTCTCTGCTTGGCAATTAATTCTGCACAAGCAGGTATGATTTCTACGCATCAAATTGATGGAATCGTTGACCTCGAAAATCACGAGCGCGCGATTATTCACACCACTTTGCAACGCGAAGATGTGCGCATTGCACTATTAGAACACGGTGTTGATCCAACACATGTAGAACAGCGACTTAATCAGTTAACGGACCATGAAATACAACAACTTGCAAATAGATTCGATGAACTTCCCGCCGCTAGTGGAGTAGGTGCAGTACTATTCGCAACTGGACCAATAGTTTTTATGTTAGAACTAATGGGCTTAACTGATTTAACTACTACATTTTGATGCTTCACTCTTTCAAACTTTACCTATTGCTTACTATGTTATTAGGCATACAGGTAATTCTTTCAGCTTGCACTGCCATTGCCGTCGCTGACCGCATTATCCCTAAAGAACCCCAATACTTGGCAACAGACATAAAAATAGACGTCCCGTTTATCCAACAAACTGATCATCATTGCGGACCTGCAGCTCTCGCAATGGTCGCAAATTATTATGGCAACCCAATCAGCGCTGAAGATGTTGCTGAATTAATTTATCTACCAAGCAAAAAAGGCAGTTTACAAATTGAGTTACAAGCGGCCGCAAGAAGTTTAGACCTGGTTGCATTTAAAACAAATATGGATTTTGCTTCATTACGCGCCGAAGTCGATGCTGAACGCCCTGTGATTGTTTTACAAAATCTAGCATTAAATATTTACCCTATATGGCATTACTCCGTTGTCACTGGCAGTTCGCCTAACAACGATTATTTTTTACTGCACAGTGGTCGTCATGAATACTATCGAAGCGCGTGGACCACACTAGAAAATACCTGGCGTCGCGGGAAATACTGGGCACTTATTGCTGTGCCAGCCGGCGAACTGCCAAATAGCATTAATGAAAGCGAAGCCATACAAGCAGCCATCGATTTAGAAAAAGTCAGTAAATTTCGTGCAGCACAACTTACCTACACTGCCATCATTGAACGTTGGCCTGACAATTTTTTAGCACATGTTGGTTTAGCAAATTCTCACATGCAACTTAAGGAACCATTAGCTGCTAGCCAAGCATATAAACAAGCTTTAAGACTTAATAAACAATCCGCCGAAGCATTAAATAACTTTGCTTATAGCGCTTTTGAACTAGGTTGCGAGCTCACTGCATTAAAGGCTGCACATTGTGCAATTCGTTTAGAAGGTGCCAACCATAAAGAGCTCTCTGCCACATTGAGCGAATTAAGAAGTCTTACGACTAGCCCAAGCAATCATGCAGCTTGCCCAGAAATACGCTGCAACAACCAATCTTTTGCAGCCAACAACTTACCCTAAAACTAATCAAGCATAATGCTTTCAATTTCGCTATTATTATACTCCTAGCGTATGCAGATACGTCACGTACGCAACAGTGAGTTTTTATTATTACCTAAATAACTCAAATTCGCTGCTATTGGACTGTTTTTATCTAAGGAGAGAAATCAAAATGTCATCTTCATTTAATCGTTGGCGTCCCCACCCTTGGCATGGAATTGATGTTGGTCCTAAGCCACCAAAAGTTGTTCATGCATACATTGAAAGCACGCCTTTTAACCACATCAAGTATGAAGTAGACAAGCAGACGGGATACTTAAGAGTCGATAGACCTCACCGCACTTCTTCTCTTCCTCCCACACTTTATGGATTCATACCACAAACTTACTGTGGCAAGCGCGTGGGTGCTAACATGGAAGGCGCTAACATGGGAGACAATGACCCACTAGATATTTGTGTCGTTAGCGATCGTCCAATTGACCGTGCTGAATTAATTTTAAATGCGCGTGTAGTTGGCGGGCTCCCTATGCTAGATGATGGTGAAGCAGACGATAAGATTATTGCCGTGTTGGAAAAAGATCATGTTTGGTCTGATGTTCATGATATTTCTGAACTACCTCACTCTATAGTTGAACGTCTAAGACATTACTTCAGCACTTACAAGTCTTTACCTGGCGAAGAATCTAAAGTTCATGTGGGTGATGCCTATGGTAATGAACATGCACAGAAAGTTATCCAACTATCTATGGACGACTATCTCGACAAATTTGGACGACTATCTTCCGATTCTTAAATAAGCATTAATTAAAAAGGCTGCAATTTTGCAGCCTTTTTTCATAGACATATTTAAACATCCACTACACAGTCTTACGGTGCCCAAACGGTTTCCATGCTGGTGCAATCACATTAGGCATTTCTGAACGATTGATTAAATTAGCTGGCGCAAGAGTAAATTCGCCATAGCGTTGATTAATTTTGTCCATTGCCAAATTAATCTGATCGCGTTGAACACTGTCATTTTCAAACAGAGAAAGTTGACAGCCTTCAAGCTTAGGATCTAACGCTGTTATCTGCACTTGCCAACACCCCTGTTTTTGCCACTCATTGCGCAAAAATGTATTCGCTAATTTTTTTATCTGCTGACTATCATTTGTCGGCATATAAGCTTGCATTTTTTCTGCTATCCAGCCTTGGTTTGTTTTTACACCAATGAAATATGTTTGCGCTTCAAGCTCATGTTTACGCAGTCTTGCAGCTACTTTTTCTGCCATATGGTGAAGATACATTCTCACAGTGGCAGGACTCTTAGTATTTGGAGGCATCACTTTGCCATGACCAATTGATTTTGGCGCAGCAACACTTTGTTTAACAGGGTCTGGATCTTGACCTTGTGCCATATACCAAATACGCCTCCCTAAATTACCAAATCGCCTTGCTAACTCACCAATCGGCAAATGTTGCATGTCCCCACACACATACACACCTCGATCATTAAGA